>Ga0214919_10002402_pt1 | contig 29496 bp, 27 predicted proteins | sample LL1503_MetaG_FD_177994 | JGI IMG/M metagenome (GOLD analysis project Ga0214919, IMG submission 177994) | Freshwater microbial communities from Lake Lanier, Atlanta, Georgia, United States - LL-1503 | ecosystem: Environmental > Aquatic > Freshwater > Lake | place: USA: Georgia | collected... | reverse complement strand
CACTGATATTGTTACAACAATTTTTAACAGACTCGTAATTCTGGTTTCCACAAACAACAGTATGAGACCAACTAGGTAATTTTATTACCGTATTTCTTATTAAAAAATCTATATGATCAAACCATCTGAATTCAACTAATACGGTTTCATTAAAATCGTTTTGCGAAATATTTGGCATTTCAATATTTTGAATAATAGGGATTCGTTTCAAACAGGCTAACCTAAATGTTTCTTTATTTGTAACTTCTCTATTTACAACTTTTCTATTTATAATTTCGTTTTTTTTAATGTTTTGTTTATTTTTTATTAATTGGTATTGTTTTAATAATTTGCCTTTATTAATTAAATTATATTCTACTCGTTTTTTGTTTTTTAAAATGACATTCATATAATTATATAGTTAAAATTATATACTTAAAATTATATTATATTTCGTTATATACAATTTATATCATTCATAAATTTTAAAATATCTGAGTAAAAACGTTTATATGTCAGGTGACTTTTATCCATATTACATAAATAATTTTGTGTTTTTTCATATATTTCAAAGATGGATTCTTTCGATTCTAAAATAGGATTTATTTCAGTTATATCATTAAAGAACATAGGATAGTCTTTACCTAAATACTCTTCTGTACCTTCACATCTTGTCACAAAAATAGGATTATTACTAATAATACACTCTAATACTGAATTATTGGCTGCTGCATCAAATAAAGGTAATATTAATATAGAGCCTTGAACTAAATTATCATATTCTGAAAAATCTTTTAAATAAGGCATTTCCACAGTATTTATAAAAGTATCCAATAAATTTTTATCTAATCTTAATTCATTTATTTCTCTTTTCAAATAATGTATTCTACTATTACTATTTTCTATTGCACTTAACCATATTTTTTTACTTATAATTTGCGATTCTACTTTTAAAATATCTGTCACTTTACGTAATTGTTGTCCTAATAATATTAATGGAAACATATCAAATGTTTTAAATTGATTAAAATCAAAATATTTTGATAATTCACTAACTGGATGATATAAGGTAATTATATTAGGTAATGAGTATTTTACATTTTCTTGAATCCATTTTTTTTGGTAATTACTTAAACAAAATAATCCTTTACAAAAACGAAGCGAATTTTTAAAATTTAAATTGTCAAATAAAATATTTATGTGTAATTGTGTATTAAAGTAACTTGGAACATTATGTGTAATATGTATAATTCCTATCCACGGTTCTTTAATAACTTGCATTTTATCCCAAATAAAATATTTTTCACACGAATCTATAAATGTTTTTGTTTTCATACTTGATTCTTTCGTTTCATCCTTTATTACATTATTATCAATACCATAATTTATAACATTTTTCCACCCACCACGATGTGTTACCGTTTTATAGTAATTATTCAATATTTTTAGCTGATAATAATTCATAGGTAAATTATTTTGAATATTAAAAAAGTTATGTCCGCCAATTGGATTTATACTTTCTATTGATTCTTGTGAGAAACGAATAGCAACATCACGTGTTGCTACTTTTCCTATATTAAAATCAATCAATGATTTGGAAAAATATACATCTTCTGGTAAAGTATAACTATTAGTTACTTTCATATAATCTAAGGTAGATTTCCCGAGTTCCAAGTTTTCTGTTTTCACTTTTTCAATCACTTCTAACATTTTAGATTTACTTCTTAGTGAAAATCCACCATTACCTACTCCATAAGAATTATCATCTTGATTATCAGGCCATGGTGCACCAATATAATCGTATTCTAAAAATTCATTAATATTGTTTGTATGAAATAAATAACTATCTTCTTGATATATCAAGATTTTTTCACCGTAAAAATGATTCCAAAATTCTTTGGTTGTTAATAAACTACTATAATCCGAAGGAGTTAAATTATTAATATCTAATTTTATTATTTTAATGTTTTCACTGATATTGTTACAACAATTTTTAACAGACTCGTAATTCTGGTTTCCACAAACAACAGTATGAGACCAACTAGGTAATTTTATTACTGTATTTCTTATTAAGAAATCTATATGATCAAACCATCTGAATTCAACTAATACGGTTTCATTAAAACCGTTTTGCGAAATATTTGGCATTTCAATATTTTGAATAATAGGGATTCGTTTCAAACAGGCTAACCTAAATGTTTCTTTATTTGTAACTTCTTCATTTTCATTATGTATAAATTCTTCATTTTCATTATTAACAAGTTCTTTTATATAATTAAAAGATAATTTGTTATATTTTAAAAAATGGAACATACGTTTATATTTTGTATCGAATCTTGTTTCTGCATAACGATTCAAATATTTATTATAAATATCGTCATTATAATCATCAGGTATCGTATTTTTTCTAAATAAAAAAATATTAAGGTTAGGAATTGTTTTAATAAATTGTTTATATTTTGTATCAACACTTTGAATTGCAGGTACAAGTGATGTATTAAACATTATTAAAGAACCTGAAAAGTGCTTAAAAGATATATCATCATTCACTATTATTTTATCTATCCAGCATTTATTATCATTAAAATCAACGATAGGTCCAATTAAATTAGAATCTATATAAATAATATATTTAAATAAATTATTGACAAATTTGTCAGTTATTACCTTTTTTATAATATTTAAATTACCGTAAAGATTATATTCTAAAATATCTATATTTTTATTTGAAACAAAATGTCTATATTTATTGAATGTATTGATATCATTAACCACTATAAATGTTTTAAAATGGTAATTTGTTTTACTCAATAAAAAATCATGATTAATAAAAAACTCAAAATTTTGTATGTCTTTGATATTATTTAAATCTTTAAAATAGTATATTAACAATAAATTAATCATATAAATTAGTTATTTATTTTATTTATTTTATTTTATTTAACAAAATAAAATATTTTATTTTCATAATATAGTTAATGTCTTCTTATAATATAAATTATTTTTTAATACATTGTGATGAACATATAGAAAGAATAGATAATATAATAAATTTACAAAATATTATAAACCAACAATTATATGTTTTTAAAGGATATTATACAAAAAATATAGATACAGATTATAATAGTAAATTACAATATTTAAAAGCATTTGATAAAAATTTAAAATTGAAAAAAAATGTTTTATTCAAATCTGGTGAAATAGGTTGTTATTTAAGTCATCATATGTTAATTAAAGATATATTAAGTTCTTCAAATGATAAAGATTATAGTGTGATATTTGAAGATGACGTAACATGTAAAGAAACATTACATGAAAATATTGGTAAAATAATACAAAATATGTATCGTAAACAATTAGATTGGGATATTATTTTTTTGGGTAATTTAACAAAAAATCATTCAGAAAAAGTAATTCATAATATTTATACTATTGATAAAAATAATGTATGTACAGGGACACATGCGTTATTAATTAATAACAAAAACATACAAAAAATGTATGATACAAATTGTAATATTTCAAATGCTATTGACTTTCAGTATAAAAAAAACATTGATAATTCTAAATTAAACGGTTATGTAATTTTTCCACCTATTTGTTTTCAAAATAAAATATTTCATTCTAATATACAGTAACATTACATATAAAATGTATTACATATAAAAAGATATAATATAATTATATTATATGTTAGATTTTGTTACTATTACTTTTAATAATGAATGTGAATTAAATTTACTAAGATTACAAGCATATTCCTTTAAATATGTAGATATAAATATCATTAATAATATATACATAATATTTAATGAAGATGTTCGTTATTTTCATTTATTCAAAACCATATTTAAAAATATTATTAACTATTATCCAATTGAAATACAATATAAAATAAAATTACTATCATTAGAGGATTTAAATATTCAAACGGAAACACAAACTAGTTGGTTTTCACAACAAAGAGTAAAGCTAGAAGTTTCAAAATATATAAAAAATAAATATTATGTTGTTTTAGATAGTAAGAATCATTTTATTAGTAATATTAATAAAGATTTTTTCTTCAAAAACGATAAAGTTCGTTTATATTTTAATATGATTGGTGAAGAAATGCTTCAATACTATAATAACTGTTTTGAATATTTTGATGTATCTTGTCCAAACAAAAAGCTGACTAATAAAAACAAAAAAATTCAAACAACTACTCCATTTTTATTTATAACCGAAGAATGCTTACGTTTAATTGATTATATAGAAAAAAAAGAACAAATATCATTTGGAACCTTTTTTATGAGAGAAAAAAAATACACAGAATTTTATCTGTATTATGCTTTTTTGACATATTCTAAAAAAAGATATTTATGTTGTTATTTAGAACGTATTCAACACCCATGTATAACAATTGGTGGGCAAAATCCGAATATAGATAGTTATAATAGTTGGGAATATAAAATGAAAACTTTTGAAAGTAAATATATTGCTATATTTTCTATACATAGAAAATCTGTTCAAGTAATAGATAATATATATAAACAAAAAATGTTAAAATTTTATAATTCTATCTTTAATGATATCAAAATTCAAAATTTATTAGAAACAATATTATTTACAAAAAAATAAAGAAAATACTTTACATTATTTTATTAAATTATTTTTATCTATTATATAATATGCAAGATACATATGATATTTTTGTATGTTGTGGAGGAAAATGTGGTGGAACAACATTAGCCAACACTTTTCACGAAAATGGTTATAAAACTACACACTTACATTCTTCAAAACATATTGGAAATTTTAAATCAGATATTGATATGAATAATGTTTACGGAGTTATTGAAAATAGCCGTAAAAAAAAAACTATTTATATAATAGACGCGTATAGAACCCCTATTGAACGGAAAATATCATGTTTTTTCCAAAAAATAAAAGAATATTTTCCTAATTATCAAAAAACAACTATAAATGAATTAATTAAATACTTTGATGATAATATATTAAATTCAGGTAGAGGACAAAATCAAGCAGTAAATGAATTTTTAATAAAATACGATGTTCCATTATTTAAAAAGTTTAATTTTAAGAGAAGGTATAATATTATAAAAAGAAAAAACATTATTTTTGTAAAAATTTTATTTAGTGATATAAAAGAATGGGATACAATTTTGACTGATATTTTTGGTAAAAAAATAACTATATATTCTGCAAATTTAACAGAAGAAAAGGAAATTAATGATTTGTATAAAGAATTTAAAGAACAATACAAAATACCAAAATCATATTTGGATGTTATAAAAAACGATAACGATTTTCTAATTCATAATAAACCATATGAACAAAAAAAATATTTAAATATGTGGGAAAAAAATAGTAAATAATCTTTTCAGTATTTATATTTCTTACCTTCATGTCTTCCCGTTTCTGCATAATGAATACATACTTCAAGCTCGTTCATATATTCAAGTCTACCTTTATTAATATCTACATATGTTGTCCAATTAAAATCACTAGGTAAGTATTGTATTATTATATTTTTATTTAAAATATTATTATTCCATTTTTTAACATATGCTAATTGTTCTTTTTTTTCATTAAATATTTTAAATTCTCTTGAACTGATTAAACATTGGAAATATTTTACTGGAATTTTTATATTATTTAAAAGATGAATATAATTGTCATAATATTTTTTATTTTTTGATAAGTTATCAGAAATAATACTAATAGGACGTTTAAATATACAAGTTAATATGTTATCCCACTCATTAATGTCTGCTAATCTTAATTTAATAATATTTAAATTTTTATATTTTGTAAAAAAATATTTTTTTTCGAAATCAAATTTATAAACAGGAGGTAGTTTAAATTCATATAATGTTTCTTCTAAACAACTATAATTCTCTCCGATTAATAAATTATAATTAAAATTTTCTAATGTGGTATTTGGTTTATTTTGAAAGCATGATGAAATTGCTCTTTCTATGGGAGTCCTATATGAATCAATAACATAAACTTCATCAAAACGTTCCATAGATTTTTGTATTGCATCATATAGTGTATATTCGGTGCTTTTGAGTATATATTTTTGAAAATAAAAATTACCGTGAGTATGAAGACAATTATAATACTGAGAAAGCGTTTTTTCTAACGTTTTTGACCCAGATTTACCACCACAATTTATGTAAACTTGTATTTTATATGGATCGAAGGACATAAATTATATAAATATAAATATAAATATTTATATTTATATAAATATAAATATAAATATTTATATTTATATAATTAAATAATAAAATTAAATAATAATGGTAAAGTTTTTATATTATTTAGCAGCATTCGGAGAACCCAATACAAATATTAAGTATGAAATATTAATACATAATATTAATTATATACATAAAAATATTAAAACTAATTTTGATTTATTTGTAAATGTTTATGACACAACTTATTTTGAAAGTATAATAAATGAATTAAATTTTACATATTTTAATAAGATAATAATAAATAAACAAAAAGGAATTTTATCTGAATTATGGATAGATAACCCTTATCATGCTGCGTTAGAAAATTATGATTATATTTTTTTTATATTAGATGATGTTAAAATAAAAAATATAGATATACTATCTTTAATAAATATTAAAGTAAATAATAAAATAGATATTATTTCACCGCGTGTTAAAAAATCTACATGGCATTATATGAAAGGTGGAGGTATAAGTAATTCAATTGCTATAACAACACGACTTGAAATATTTTGTCTACTGTTAACATATATTGATTTTATAAAATTTATTTCTATGAATGATACACAAAATTCAAATATTTGGGGTGTAGATTATATGTTTCCTTATTATAAATTAAAAACTGCCATTTGTAATAAATACACAGTAGAACATGTATTAAAATCAAATAGTGATCATTCAGTAGCTATTGAACAGATGGAAATATATATTAAAAAGCACGGTTATAATTCACGTGATGATTTAATAAGAGAATATCCAAATGATATAATAGAGGTTATTTTACAGATATAATAAATATTATGTATTATTGAACAAAAAATTATGAAGTGTGTTCATATTATAATATCCACATTGTTCAGAAGGTTCGAAAACCATATTTTCCCCCCATTCATTAAATGAATTTATTAATAAAATATTTTCTATTTCTTCTTTATTCCCTCTATTATAAGTTTCTATTAATTTTTTTGTAAATAAAATTTTATTTATTTCAGTATTATTTATACAAACAGTTGATTTGGGTAAACAATATGGTTTAAATAATCTAGGTTTATTATTGAAATCCCAAACAATTGTTTGAATTACATTATTTTTGACATTTTCTGGTGAATCTATATATTCTTTATAATTTATCTTCATTTGTTTATCATTTTTGTCAAAAAATCTTGATGTATTGTTTTTATAATTAAAATTAATATAGAATTTAGATATTTTATTATCATTTTCCTGATCACTGGTTTTATTATCATTTTTTTCATCCGTGTTAAATGTGTTTAGTACTAAATGTATCCCATTAAAACCATGACAAATACATAAATTATTAAAAATCTTGTAAAAAATACCTAAATTTTCTAATAAAAAATTGTGATATACAAAAAACACAGGTTTATTATTTATTTTTAAATAATTATCATGCTTAAAGTATTTTAATAAATTGAAACCATTTGTTTTAAATGATTCTTCATCATATGTATTTTTAATATTGATTTCTTTATTTTTACCAAATGCAGGATTATTTGTCCAATCTTCATTTGCCCAAATAAAAAATAATTTTTTACCTTTCATATTAATCTTATCTGAAAAAAAAATATCAATTACTGGCTTCATTATCATATTTTTATTAGTTAATGTATTTATACTAAACCAGTAGTAATACAATGCAAATCCTTTATATTGATAATCTATAATTAAATCTATTTGTTTTTGTATGATATTTACATTTGTTAGATTATAATTTGTAATACTTTTAATACCTAAGTAAGATAATAAAGGTGTTTCTAACGTTAGATCTGGTAAAGTTTTTTTGTTGTATAGTTCCAAATTTTTAACATCATTAAAATCTTCGTAAAAAAATAAGTCATTTTCACGTATTTTATGAAACTGTGGAAAATATATAAAATAGGGTTGAATATTATATTTAATAGGATTATTAATATTTGTGTTAATTTTTTTTTTATTTATAAATAAGTCATCCCAATATGTATCAAAATATATGATTGGTTCAATAGTATAAAAATAATTTTGTTTTTTTTTTTTTATTAAATTATCTAGTTCATCCAACGTTCTGAATACATATGCATTATTATATTTTTTTAATCTGCTATTAATAACACTATTAAATTTTTTTTTATAATATAATATAGGTAATTTTGTTATCATAGATAATGTAAGAGTATAAGAATATGTTTCTGGCCATATAGATAATTCTAAAAGTATATTAGGCTTATGTATAGATAATAATTTATTTAATTCGGTTATATTATCATAGCAATGTTTATTGAGAGATATATCAGAAATAACATGACCAAAAACGATAATTTCTACGTTTGGATTATTTAAATAAAAATTATAAATTTGTTCTAATATTTTTTTACCTTTCATAATTGTAATATTTCCTATTATTCCTACTTTAATACATTTATTTTTATTACATTTTATTTTAATACCAGAATTCTTATAATCAGGTAAAAGAATAACATCTATATTTTTATTATATTTTTGCGAAAAAATATCAACATTAATTTCGTGTTGTGTTAATAAAGTACTATATTTATTTATATCTATTAAATGTTCCTTTTTTAATAGTTCATCTATTTCGTGGTAATATGGTTGAAAATTATCAAACAAATTATAATAATCATGTGTAATTCCTATAACTCTTTTGTTTATATTAAACACTTTATCAATAAATTGAACATTATGAAATAACAAATGATTCACAAATACAAATAATATTTTCAAACTATATTTATCTATAAAATGTAAACTCTCATCTATATTATATTTTTTATTAATAAAATATTCTTCATTTATATTTATATGTATTTCGTCATGAATATTTCTAACAATTACAAATGTTTGATATTTTTTATATTTTGATACAATTTTATTTAAAAAAATAGTCGTACCTCCTCCACCATTATTAAAATCAATAACTAATACAAAAGAATGTAAATTATTTAATATATTTTCATCAACTTCACATTTTGCACTATTCGTTTCTTCAAAAAAAGGTCTAGTAAAGGTAATAGATTTTTCATTAATAGCAGTGAATATATTTTTATTATGTATGGTTATTTTTTTATTATTATTGTATATGTTATTACAATTAGGAAAATTATGTATATAACTATTTACGTATTCACTGGTTTTATATGGTCTGTTTTCTTTTATACCAAAATTTAAGTAATGTTCGTAAGCCATTTTTTCATCTTTTATATGTTTTAAATCTTTGTTTAAACTAATATATAATTTCCAATCAAAATCACCAGGCAAGTTATATTGACAAGGCCTATTTTCATTTATACCGTAATTTAAATAATGTTGATAAGCTTGATTTTTATCATTGATATGATTTAAATCTTTGTTTAAACTAATATATGCATACCAATTAAAAGAATAAGGTAATTTATATGGTCTATTTTCTTTTATACCAAAATTTAAGTAATGTTTGTAAGCTATTTTTTCATTTTTTATATGTTTTAAATCATCATTTAAAGAAACATAACTTATCCAATAAAAATCAGTGGGAATATTTCTCATAACTAACTATTACTATATTAAATATTTATAATTTATTTATTATAACTTAAATTATAAATAAAAGTTTATTTTTTAGTTATAGTATATAATGATTTTTCATGACAACATTTTATATTCAAGTTTTTTTTAATAATATTTTTAAAATAATCTCTTAGGGTCGAACTATTGTTAATCAAATTATTAAATGGAATCATTAAAGAAGATAATTCTTTTCTATAAACAATGCCATTTTCTGGAAATATTATATTACTAAAATTACTATCAAATATTAATGTATTTTTTTTGAATATAATATTTTCTTCATAATGTTTGTCACTTATACTATAACTTGAAAATGCGATATCGCAAGAAGGTGTACTATCTAAATAATTTATAAATATGTTCGAAAAATCAATATGGTGTTTATCAAAGGCATCTACTGTTGTAAAATAGTTTGTTTCACAAAGTGAAAAACAATTATTTAAAAAACTTGAATAACAGTCAATATTTATTGTAACATATTGTATGTTACTTAGAAAATCATTGTATTTATCAATAAAATTAATAAATTCTTGATAATTATCATCATTTATTAATTTAATATCAATTACTATTTTTAAAATATTTATATCATTATTGTTTTGATTAGCAAAATTTTTATATAAATTTTGTAATTTACTATTATAATTAACTAAATTTGTCACAAGATAAAACCATGTTAATTCATATTTATAACATTTATTAATAGTTGTATTTTGAATTTTTTTTATATCGTATATTATTTTTTTATTAAATGTATCTGGGTGGACATGTGTTTTATCCATTTTTTCTAAGTATGTATTTGCCTTCTCAATTAAATTTAAAAAATAGTTTGTATTTTGTAGTAAAGATAATTGCTCATCATTTTCAAAATATAACGGATAATCAGTTCCTAAATACTCAACTACACCTGGTAGTTTTTTAACAATAACAGGAGTATTAAATTTAATACATTCAAGAATAATATTATTAGCTGTTGTATCTTCTAAATCAAGAAACATACATGAATTAATAAAAATTCTTTCATAATCAGAATTTTCTAATTCTTTCAATATAGTAATATTATCCAAGTTATAATTTTTAGATAGTGTAATCCATTCATTTTCAAAACTATTTTTTATTAAAATGGTTTTATAAAAATCTTTTGGTTGTTCAAAATGAATAAAGGTTTTAAAATTTCTAAGCCACCATCCTATATGAAAAATTTGTTTATTTTGACAAAATAAACTAAAATCGAACGTTTTTTCTTTCCCAGTTATTTTAATTGGGTGTAATACGGAGATTAAGTTATTTTGATAACTAGGGAATTTATTATATAAATATTCTTTATGTTTATTTGTTAATGTGTATAAATATTGTAAATTTTTATTTAAATTATGATATTCAATAACATTAAACAAATTTTTATTTGTATGTTCTTCGTTATAAATAATAGAATTACGAATATTTATTTTATATTCTTTGTTATTCCATTTTTGAAATGGTGGATTATGTAAAAAAGAAATAAATTTATAGTTATTTTTTATAATTTTATTAATATATGCTTTATTTTCTTTAATTTTTTCCCATACTAATAACTTTTCAATCCATTCATCAAAAAATATTTGTTCCATATTTTGATTTTTAATAGAAGAATAGTTTTCAATAAAATTTGTCATTACAGATTTCCAACCGTAATAATGTAATCCATAATTTTCAAACTTTTTTTTACAAATTAAATTATTTATTTTTATTAATTCTATTTTACTATCATTATTTTCATATAAAGCATTATTATTTGTATCTTTCAAATTATATGTATTAAAACTTACTTTGGAATTATTAGTTTCTAGTTTCGTAAAAATAGTACTTTTTTTAGAGTCATTATCAATAATTTGTGTATTATTTTTGTCTTTATTTTTGTCTTTATTTTTGTCTTTATTTTTGTCTTTATTTTTGTCTTTATTTTTGTCTTTATTTTTGTTATATATATAAAAATTTCTGTTTTCTGTTATACCATATGTTATCCAATGTTGCCATGCATCATTTGCATTTTTAATTTTCAAGTCTTTATAAATATACAAATACTGTTTCCAATCAAAATATTTTTTATATTTTTCGTTAACGTATTTACATGTATCATTTTTGTCCAAATAATTAATTTTTAAAATGTATATTTTTTCTTTGTTAGACATAATATAAAATAAATATATTATAAAAATAATTCTCTTTACATAAAAAAAATCATTTTTATTTATCACAATTATTGTTTTTTAGATTTATGTATTTGTTTCTGTATTTGATTCTGTATTTGATTCTGTATTTGATTCTGTATTTGTTTCTGTATTTGTTTCTGTATTTGTTTCTGTGTTTATTATTTTATTGTCTTCGTATTTTTTCCAATTATTAAAACTAAAAATATCCCCATACCACTTATTTTCTATATTTAAATAAAATATATTTGATGAAAAATATCCTAAGAATCCTAACATCCAAGAAAAAGTGCCTCCTGACATAATTATTTGATTACATGTATTCGCAAACATAATAGTTTGAATATCACTTGAAATAAAAATTCTTAAATTATGTTTTTTTATTAATTTTTTACAAAATGTATCTTCAATAGAATCACTTGATATATACGCCTCATTATATAGAGAATTAGATATCAAATTATCTATATTATAATTATTAAGCGTTTTTTCTTTAATATCACCAAGTCTTATGTGTATAAATAAGTCATTATTTTTTTTATACCTATTATTATAAACGTTTGTATTTATTATTTTATTTTTGATTTTATCTAAATTAAAATACTTATGTAAAATTTGACAAAATTCATTTGTTTGAAAATATACTTCATTTGTGATTATAATATTAGAAGGTTCTAATTTTTCTTTAAGTAAATACATAAAGTTTCTTTCTGTAACTAATACATTTGTATCATAAGTATTACTTCCTTTATAAAAATGTATCCCTAACTCTTTAAATTTATTTTTATACTTATAACTACATTTAATATTATATTTCATTGACATCACATTTAAAAACATATTAATAAAAAATAAGTTTCCGAATCTGCCATTATGAATATTACTATTATTAATATATGAAAAAGCTCTTTCTTCCTTTTTACCATAATTTTCCATATGATTCCATGCTTTTTCTTTGTTATCATTACCTGATTTTTTTACATCTCCATTTATTTTTAAATAAGTCTCCCAAGGAAATTTTCTGTATGAAATATTAAAATCATTAAACATAAACCCGTTATTAGCATTGATTTGGTTGTTTTTAATCGAAAAGTAACAAATATAACTTTTATCATTATTTTTAGTAATATAATCTAGACTCTTATTTTCATTATCCTCTAAACATATCCCTTTTATAAATGTTCCATAATTTTCTGTATTTAACATAATATAAATAAGTTTAATTAAAATTTGTTATTTACCAATTTTCCAACTTGGAAAATGAATTGCTAAATCTTCTGATGTTATTCTTCTATTAGCTCTTATTTTGTATAACTCTTCTTTTTTATCATCATACTTATCATTTGGTCTTTTAATATATTTTGCTTTTTTTCTATATTTTTCTTCTTTTTTATTAGTATTTAACTCTGATACATAATAATATGCTAATGATTTTCGATAAATACCTTCTGGACAATCTAGACTATCTGGCATACCATGCCAAGAAATATCATTTGTTTTAAATATAATAGCACGATTAAATTTTATTTCCGTTTTTTTAACGCATTTGGTTACATCTTTATCCCAAAGTTCATTAGCTCCATTCCATTCAGTTTTCCAATCTTTTGATATAAATAAAATAATGTTTATTCTTCGTTCTTTTCCAGAATAAGGATGCTTTTCATAGTCGAGATGAATGTCTAATTTTCCGTTTTTTCCGTGACAATGTAAACCAGCGCCATGAAGATATGGGTCTTTCTCTAAATTTGGAATGTTTGTTAGTTTATTCATTAATGTAATAAAATGATCACTAGATAAAAGATAAAAGTATTTTCTTATATCTTCTGATAAAGTTTCTATGTTATCAAATGTATACTTAAACTCTATTGGATTTATGTATTTATACCAATTATCATAATTAGTTGGAAATGAATTATATATTTTATCGGCATAATCTTCCAATAAAAAGTTATCAATTATAATATTTTCATAAGGTAATCCAGAAATAAATGACTTATTTAGTTCCTCAATATTGTTTATCCATTTGCCAAAATATTTATTTATGTTTTCATTATTAATATCTAGTAAATATTTTGAATTTATTTTTATAATAGGTTCGTCGTTTTGCATATTTATTATATAGTTATTATAAAAACAATTTCTTATATATATTTATTTATTTCTTCGTAACTAATATCTTTTATATTTTCTTTATTTTGAAATTTTTTATAACTAAATTTACATCTATCATCAAAAATGAAAACTTGTTTTACATTATTTAATGTGTATTTATTAAGTAATCCTGGTACAACTCCGGAATTTATAGCAATAATAATACTTGCTTTTGCAGAAACAGCCGCAATGTCTTTCACCGTTAATTGATCATCCATAGTACAGTTTATACCATCTACCTTTGTGGTTGTAATAACTTTATATTTTTTACTTAATTGTATAATATGTTCGTCCCAAACAGATTTATCATAATGAAACTGACCTGACATAGGTTGTGAATTAAGTATAAGTATTTGTATATTTCTATATTTATTTTTATGTTTTTTATTCAAATGATAATATCTTGTTTTTAAATTACTATCTTTATAATAAAATGTATTCATAATAATATCAATATTCATCATAGTTAATATAATATTATAAAAACAAACAAAAAATTTGTCGTAGTTTGTTCGTTTTTTTCCGATGGACTGATTTTTATTATGTAATTTTGTAAAAGAAATCCCTCTTACTTCACGATCTATCCATATTTCTACTGCATTTGGAGGTTTTTTATCTATTTCTTTAATAATTACGTTATTTGAATCATTAAATTCACCTACTTGTTGAATATATTGGGGTTGACAATAGTAATAAATAAAAATTTTATTTTCTTCAATATGTTTTTTGATAATTTTGAAAAAAATCATGTTAAATATATTATCACCCAAGTGGTATAAATTATAAAAGTGATACGCACTAAATACCATTTAATTATAATATTATTTATTATTTTTAATTTTTCCAATAATTAAACTAGTACTTTTATTTGTAATATAATCAAATAATCTTACTTCTTTACAAAACTCTTTCCCTATAACATTATCCTTATTATAATCAGATCCCTTAATAATTATATCTGGTTTTAAGCTTTTAATAATAGAAAATGGGGTATCATCACTAAATATGATGACATAATCTATAAAATCAAATAAAGCTAGAATATTTGATCTTTCATCAATATTATTGATTGGACGTGTATCACCTTTTAAACGCCGAACAGATTCATCACTATTCAAACCTACTACTAATACATCTCCTTGTTTTTTACTATATTGAAGTAATTGAATATGTGCTGAATGTAATATATCAAAGCAACCATTTGTGAAAACAATATTTTTGTGAATAGATATATTTTCTATTTTATCCGTTTCATGGTCGTGTATTACTTTATTTATTTCCATTTGTTTATCTAATAAGTAATATCTATTCAAGTCTTCTTTATTTATAATATAATTACCAATAATTTGTGTGCTAATACCTGCTATATAGTTTGCAATATTACATGCTAATAATAAATCTTTGGTTAATAAAAATTGATAAACTAATAAAGAGAGAACAATATCTCCACAACCGGTAACATCTACCACATTAATATCTTTTTTATGTCTAATTTTATTTTCAATATCGTTCAAAAGTATTCCATCTTTACCACATGTTAATACTAAATTTGTACATTTAATATTTTTTTTAATAAAAATAATAGTTTCAGAAAGGTCTTCTGATTTACTTATTTGCGTAGCTTCTTTTACATTTGGTTTAAAACAAAAACAGTTTTGGTATTTTAAATAGTTATGAATCTTAGGATCAATAAAAGTATAAATATTATTTTCATTAGCATATTTTATAATATTTTTAACAAGTGTTTCTTTTACACAGCCTTTATTATAATCAGAAATGACAATAGCATCTAATTTTTTACTTATAATATAATTAAATATTTCATTCTCTAATTCATGAGATATTTCATGTGTATCTTCTATATCATATCTTGTCTGTAATGTATTATTAAAAAAAATTCTATTCTTTTGTGTAGTATTACGTGTTTTATCAACGTATAATTTATTTGGAATCATTTTTTCGTTTAATAAGTCACTTATTTTTTCACTATAATAGTCATTTCCAATTACAGAAACGAATTCAATATTAGTATCTAAATTATGTAAATTATGTGATACATTTGCAGCTCCGCCTAAATGATATGCGATGTTATATATGTTATGAATAGGTATATTACTTGCCTCAGGTGCAACTCTCTCTATTTTTGAAAAATAGTTGATATCTAATATTATATCTCCAAAAACAATGATGTTCATATATTCTTTTTATATTAAAAAAGAATATATTCTAGTTACCTTTCCATATTCTAAAACTATCATTATCATAATGCTGTGTAGATACTTCAAATACTTCTGAATCTTCTAACGCAATTAGCTGATGTGGTTCACCGCGTTCATTTGTAATTACATCCCCAACATTTAAATACTCCGTATGTGTTATGCCATTTTCAGTTTCAATCCATATTAATATGAATTTCCCTTTGCTAACGTACCATGTTTCTTTTTTTTGAATATGATAGTGCATAGAGAATTTTTTCCCTTTATCAAAACATAATAATTTACCGCAATATTCATCATTATTTACAAAAATGACTTCTTTACCCCACCCTTTTGGAACTATTTCTACATTTAATTTTTTAGATTTTTCCTTCTCTCCATAATTTATTTTTGGAATGGGTAAAAATGAGTCAATATTGAAAGATTTATCATCATAGTAAACATCATAATCAGGTTTTTTCATTAACAAAGTATCATATAATACATTCCAATCGTATAACTGTTTTTTGGTAAATTCTTCATAATCAACGCCTGATTTACTACCTCTCGCTGTCCATATAACAATAGTATTTCCTTGTTCTCTGAGTGAGTTAAAATATTCGATACGTTCTAAAATAGGAAGAGAATTTGTATAATCTCCCTTTTCTGTTCTACATAAAGTATTATCTAAGTCTACGTATACTTTCATATATTAAATATATATTTTATATGAATTATTTTTATTTATACTAAAATATGAGTTAAATATAGAAATTAAAAAATATAATATTGTTTTCATAGTTGAAAAAGATTCAGGTTAAAACAATTTTATCTATATATATAAATGAATTTTTTTAATAAAAGAAATAGAAATGAATTTGAACCTTTTATAGATTTTAGTAAGTCAAAAAAAACAAACCCTATTACAAATACTACCATACCTCAGCCTAATATACCTCAGCCTAATATAAATACTACACCTGTTTCTAATGAATCATTAGAACCTATTGTTTATTATGCTGTTAATTGTCATGGTGCTTATTCTTTTAGTAGTGATAATAAATATGAAACTGTAACTATTCCGCCTAGTATTAAAAATATTCAAAAAATTACTTATTCTCCATTAGGTTCTTATAATTATATGGATCATAAAGACGATGAAATTGTTTTAAATACTCTTAAAAAATTTATACCTCCATTGTATGCCAATGATTCTGCTTATGGTAATGATCTAGTAGATCATATAAAGAATATGACTTTACTATCTACACCAGAAAATAGATTAAATACTTTTCCAAAAACAGATGATAAAACTGGCACGAATTATCGTGCAGGTTTACAAGAAATAAAAAGAAATGGAATTTATCAATCGGTTATTTATAACAAAGAAAATAAAATTCCTTTTATGAATAAAGATTATTCGGTAGACACTGTGGATCCATTACAAAATATTTATGTTGTTTTTCAAAAAGGTGGTGAATTTAAGGTCGGAGACCGTATTTTGAAAAGCGAGGTTTATGAAGATTATGTGAAAAATGTACAAGGCTATGATGAAGAAGATTCGGACTATAAGTATGATATTGAAATGCTTGATACCATAAGCACTGAGGTGCTTCTTGAATTATCTTCTATCTATGGTTATAAAACAGTAGTTATTATAGATTATTCGTGTAATGTTTGTAGATACTATGATAATAAACCAGTTTTAAGAAATGAAGTTATAAAAATAAGACAATCTGTTAATGAAAACAAAGTAGGAAGAGGTAAAAGTAAAAGTAAAAGTAAAAGTAAAAGTAAAAGTAAAAGTAAAAAAAATAAAAGTAAAAATAAAAGTAAAAATAAAAGTAAAAGTAAAAGTAAAAGTAAATTATTTATCAAGAAACGATAACTCAAAATTTAGATGAATTACCAAGATGAAAATACGCGAAGAGTAATTTTTGAAATATTTGATATGTTGAAATACTTAGTATATAATATATTGAAAATTGAACTTAAAGAAATATTTAATTTTTTTTTCCAAAAGTTTTTTCGGGAAATCGATTTTGGACATTTTTTTTGTCCATTTTTGAAAAATGAAAAATAAAGTTGGAAAAAACATGAATTTACTGCATAATGAAAATTTAGCGTCTGGGCACCAAAAACAAAATTAAATTTTTGTGACTGTAATTTTTATTTTTTTGCGAAAAAAAAGCTTAAAAAATTTTCTTCTTTTAACATAAATGGTAATTAATGGTAACTTTTCCGCCGTTTTTCCGCCCAATTTGTATGTATGTGAAATTTGTGACCATAACTGCTGTAAAAAATCGCATTTTATAGGACATCTATCCACCTCTAAACATCGAAAAAAGGCCAAAATGGTAACAAATGGTAACTTTTCCGCCGTTTTTCCGCCTCCAGACATAATAGACGATAACACATGCGAATGTGGACGTGTGTATAAGTATAAATCGGGTTTATCTAGACATAAAAAGGTTTGTTCTTTTATGAAAAAAGATGTATTAGTAGAATCTATCGATAAAGAATTACTATTAACGATGATGAAAGAGCAGTCAGAAATAAAAAAAATGATATTAGAGTCGTGTAAAAATAACACAAACCATACGTTGATTCAACAGTCCAATGTGATAAATAATAAGTTTAATTTAAATTTGTTTCTTAATGAGAAATGTAAAGATGCTATTAATTTAACTGATTTTGTAGATTCTATTAATTTGCAATTATCTGATTTAGAGAATGTGGGAAAAGTAGGATTTGTAAATGGAATTACAAATATTATTATTAAAAATTTGAATGCGTTAGATATTACTCAGAGACCAGTGCATTGTAGTGATACAAAGAGAGAAATTATATATGTAAAAGAACAAGATAAATGGGAAAAGGAAAAAGAAGAAAAAATAAGATTAAGAATGGCTGTAAAAAAATTAGCACATAAAAATATTAAATTATTACCCGAGTTTAAGGCAAAGTATCCAGATTGTATATATAGTGATTCTAAAAAAAGTGATGAATATAATAAACTTATTATAGAGGCTTTTGGTGGATCTGGTAATGAAGATGTTGATAATGAGAATAAAATTATCAAAAATCTAGCAAAAGAAGTAGTAATTGATAAGAAAGAGAGATAATTATTTCGAAAACAGATAATTTCATTTATGTTTATATAATATAAATGAAATTCACACATATGCTGGTAATAATGTTTATAGGTAGTTTTATGATACAATATTTTTTGATGTCTCCAATTATGGTTTATAAGAATATTGATATTACTAATAGTTATGGTAAGACTTATATGGCAGTCATTATGGCTTTATTTATGGTTTTATTTGAAGTTTTAATGAAAGATTTTCAATATAAAGTATTTAGCTTGTATTGGTATATTGGAATAAGTATTTCATTAGTCACATTTGTTTATTTATATAGAAACCAAATCGCGATTTATGATAAAGAGTATTTGGAAGAAATGATTGAACACCATTCTATGGCTTTATTGACAAGTAATAGAATATTAGAAAAATCAAGTGATTATGATGTAATTGGTTTAGCAAAACAGATTATTTCACAACAAAACGAGGAAATACAAAAAATGAGAGGACTTATTATGAAAATAGATTCAAAAAAAAAGCGTAATACCTAATCTAAGTAATATGATAATATTCATTTGATTCTTCTGTTTCAAGATGTACAATAGGCGGTGAAGACCACTCACTAAATGGAACTGCGAGGGCAGTGGATTTTTCAAGAGCTAATAATTCTTTTAAAGCTTTCATTCTTCTCTCTAAGGGAAACATTTTATTAGGTAGTTTTCGCGATAATTGTTTCCAACGCCATTCAAATTGAAGTGCAGAACGCCAATCGGGAAAACCTGATACATGACACACACGCGTCCAAATTTCTCCTTTTAATACTTTCATACTTGTGGCGTGAGCACCACCTTTAATTTCCTTATTATGTTGTCGAAGACGATGATCCAAGTCAATGGTAGCTCCAACGTATGTTGATTGATCGCTAGATAATAAAAGATATACATAGCATGGCTTAGACATTATATATAATATATTCTATAAAGTTTAAAAGTATATGTGTAAAAGTAATGTTATATCATATAAGATTATTGAATTATCATTAAAAGGATCAAAACAATAATTACTTTATGTTTTACTATATTATAAATGTTTTTCATATAATATAGTACTATATTTAACGCCCCGTAGATCCAAATCCGCCACTACCTCTCTCTGTTTGGCCTAATTCTGATACATCATCTACTAATTCTACTACAATTGGGATTAAACCAGGTGCGCAAATTTGAACAAGTCTATCAAACTTTTCACACGTATATTCCACTAAGTATATCATATCATATACAGCAATTAAATTTCCTCTATATCCTGCATCGATGATACCAATAGAATTAGCCAAACGTAACGGTGTTTTTGAAATACTAGATTTTGGATACATGTAATAGCCCGTATTGTATTCTTTATCATTTGTACATATTTTCGCGGAACATTTTATATTTAAATCTATTTTATTTGTTTGTGTACATTTAAATAATATCTCCTTTGGAACATACAAGTCGAAACCTGCATCTACATAATCATGGTGTAGTTTTAAATTATGTTTCATAATTTCATCCAAATATTTTTTTTTCAAATCTGTCAAATTATCCACGTATATTTTCAAAATCATTATTTTATCATATTTATTCAATAAATCACGCTTTAAATTAAAAATTTCTGCGTTAGAAAAAGATGTCGTTACCTATATCTATGTTTATAGATATATGTTTAAGTTTTAAATGCTTTATTTATTTGAAAAAATAAAATTTAAATATTAAAAAATTAAATATTAGCACTTGTAGTCGTCGTGCAGACACTTTCGACTTTTCCATTTTCAGGTTCAGTAATATATGTTAATAATGTATTTAATGATGTTTCTTGTGCTATATTAATTGAACTATCTGCTGAACTTTGAAAAGAATCTGTCAACGTAGTTCCCGTTGAGGTTGCAGTTGCACTTGCAGATGCAGTTACAGATTGTGTATTATTTTTGAATGTAGTTTTACATAAAGTTGTCGATTTAGCATTGATAAATATAAGATCTTGTTTAGTTGTAACTTGTTCATAAATTGTATTACAATAATTTGGGTCTACGTATGTATAAGTATTAGATACCCCATCTTGTGTTTGGTATGCGGTTCCAATTGATACTGCATTTAAATAAAATTGTTTGTTTAATATTAAATATGAATAAATCCAATTTTTTGGAAGTACACCATCTGATCCTACAATAAGAGGATCTATTAAAACCTCATTTAACGTACTTAACTTTTCTATTGTAACAGGATAAATTTGTTTACAATAAGACTGCATAACAAAAATTGTAAAACCGTAAATTGTGTTTAACGAATTATTAAAATCTATTAATAAATATACAGTTGTTGATGGATAATACCAGAAAATAGCATTTCTACTTACATTACTTACAGTATATGCTCCACCTGTACTAGGGAGTACACCATTACCGTTTGGTATTTTCAAAATTGCGTTTGGACAATTTTTATATGAAAAGTAAAGAGTAGGAGGACCAATTGATGTATCAGTAAAACCATAATACATTTGGGTGTCACATGTGTAAAATCTTTTATCATTTTTATATATTAATCTATAATAATCTTTACTCGTAGGAGGAATAATTAATTGGTCCGCATCATTTGTTTCTATGAAATCATCATCTTGCGATGTATACTTTAAAAAACTATTATAAATAGCATATTCTGTATCACCTTCATTCAATTGAAAAATTAATTCCATATAAGGACTATTTCGACTACTCGTACTCAAACTATTAGTAAAAAAAAAGTTTACACCATCAGGAATTCCTAAATCTCCTATCGCTGTCAAAAAAATAGTTTCGTAAGAAACGCTCATATATATTAGTTATATATTATTTATTTTCCTAAATTGTTCATATTTATTGTTTATAAACAAACGCTCATATAAATTAATTAATACCACTCGGTAATACGCCGGAAGAAATAGATAAAGTAAAACTATTGTAATAAGATGAATTAGCATAAACTGTTAGATTAATAGGATAGGAACCGGTAATAAGGGTTCTTCCGTTTACACCATATACAGTAGTAAATATATCTCCTAAATCAGTGACATTATCAGTAAAATAATTAGTGGTGGTTGTCATTATATAATAAATATAATAATATAAAAATATTTAATGATGTTTATTTAATGTTAAAAATAGTAAATATATCAATACTTGAAAGTGATACATTACCGGAAATTATTAATAGTTTCTCTCCAAAAGAAAATTATTTGATGTTAAAAATAGGGAGTGATTGTTTAAAAGAAGCTAGAAATGTTGTAGCTGGGTTGTCTCAGAAAGAAATATACGAAAAAATAAAGAGTGAATCAAGAGAAGACATTAAAAAGTTAGAGTTGGATATATTAGTTGAGAGAGAAATGTCAAAAAAGATAGAAGAAAGAATATCAAAAATGTATGAGAGTCAAATCGAACAAATAAAGAAACAAATGGAACAGATGAATCAGCAAATAACAATTTATGAGTCAGAAAATGATGCTTTAATAAAAAAAGAAATAGACAAAGAAAAGGAAAAATTTGAAGTAATATTGCAAGAAAAAGATAAACAAAACCAATTAACTAGAGAAACGTTGGAAAAATTAAGTGAAAGTGTTTTAAAATTCACAAATAAAAGTAATTCGTCGAAAGGTTCAGAAGGTGAAAAACAATTTTATGAATATGCGGATACATTTTTGGATTTTAAAGGTTATGAAATAATAGATAAGCATACCCAAGGTGGTGAGGGTGATTTTCATTTGCGTTTTGATGAATTTAACATTTTGGTGGACGCAAAAAATTATAAAAAGAAGGTTCCGATGGATCAAAGAGAGAAAATAAAAAGTGATTTGTCAAAAAATGAGCATATCAATTTTGCTTGGTTAGTTTCTCTCAACACTTCGATTGATAAATGGGATAAATCTCCAATTATGTATGAATGGATAAACACAAGTCAGTGCGTTGTTTACATAAATCAATTATCCCATTTCGAAGATCCAAGAAAGATATTGAGAATAGTATGGTTTACGTGTAAAGAATTATATAAAATGATAGAAGATGTCACTATGGATATTACAGAATTAACAACCCTGAGAGAAAAGCAATTTAAAACGCAAGATAAAATAAAAGACATAAGAAAAAGTATTCGCGAATTGAATACGAATGTAAATATTTCAAAAAATATAATCCAATCGATGGATAATCAGTTAAAAGATATTATAGAATCATGTACAAAAACAGTTGTAAACTCAAACTTTTCTCTCTTTGATGAATGGTGGGAAGAGAAAATAGAATCTTTTGAAGGTTCAGTCTTATCAACAGATGTATGGTTGAGGTTTAAACAAGATAATAAAGATGTATTAAAAGAATTAGATTTATCAGTAGAGAAATTCCGTGAATATGTAAAATCCAAGGTGCCTTTTTCGAGTTTAATAATAAGAAATAAAAATGTGAATAGTGCATTTGAAATAAAAGGAATACGTTTTAAGGAAAAATCAGAAAATATAAAAAAACATGATAAAATAGAACTTGAATTTACAAAATACTTTAAAAAAAAATGATATTTTTTCAATATATACAAAAATGGTTCATCATATTAATAAAATGACAATGTAGCATATTTTAATCATTATAATATGATGATATAAAAATATTTATAATTTTGTATAACTGTCTAAAAAATTAAAATCAATATTAGTATTAATAAGAATTATACCTGTTCCAAAATAATTTCCGTATTTTGTAAAATCATATTTTTTATATTTTATACTATCCCAGAATTTATTCATTTTATTTTTAATATCTGGATTAGGATGATTTGTTATATCATCTAAAATAATTAACCCACTAAAATTAGAATAATCTAATTTATTAATCATAGTTTCAATCATTCTAATGTTTAAAAATGATCCATCTACATCGATGACAACTATTTTTATTTTTTTTACGAATTCTTCATTCAAATCATACAAAAAATTTCCAATATTAACAATATTAAATTTAATATTATGTTTGGAATAAATTATATGATTATCATCATCAATACTATTCAAATCATCATAACTAATGACATGATTTGTTTCATTATGAGATAAAGCAATTGCATTATTACCATTAAACGTTACTATATCTAGAATAGTTATATTGTTGAAAAAAGTAGTTAAATAAGAATAAAGCCTATATTCTTGAATACCAGATTTTAAATTAAAAAAATTATATCCTTTTTTAATTACCAAGTAATCTTGGTTTTTAAGTACAAAATCATCAAGAATTGCATTTGAAATTGGTATAATCATTGTATAAAATTATATATTATTTTTTTATATCTTTACCTTTGAAGATTTAAAACGGTGTTTTGAATCTTCGAACGTGTAAATTATTTTTTCTATTGATTTTATGATAAATTGAATAATTTTATTTTTTAAAGCATATTTAGTTATATTTTAGTTAAACATTAAAATACAAATAATATAAAATAATATAAATATATAAAATGTGTAGTATAAATCATGATAAAAAAACAATTTTTTTTCATGTACCTAAAACGGGTGGAACATTTATTCGTGAAAATTTAGAAAAATATTACAATTTCAATTTTTATAAAATTAAAAGACCTGATCATGAAGAAATAACAAATAGATTTCTATATATTGAAAAAATAAAGAAACATTATCATTCAGGAAATAAAATTTTTGGTATATTAGAATATTTTAAAAATTCTCCACAATCAAGAAACATGGGTAATTATGAATATATGACAACTTCTGATTACATAAATGAAAAAATAGATATGACTGATGAAAAGTGGAATAGTTATTATAAATTTACATTTATAAGAAATCCTTATGAAAGATTTATATCAGGATATAGTTATGTAATGAAAAGGTTAAATACAAATATAGAATTTGAAAAATATATAGATTTAAAAGAGTATATAACAGATTTTGAATACATGCATACCTTTATGCCACAAATAAAACATATATCTTTAAATGGAAAGATAATGTGTAATTATATAGGAAAATTAGAAAATTTAGAATCTGATTTCAAAGAAGTATTATTAAAAATTGGGTTTAATGAAAGTGAAATAAATCATTCAAATGAAAAAAAAAATGTAACAAAACACTTATCAATAAGTCATTATATAAAGAATCAAGAAATATTGGATAAATTAAACATAATATTAAAAGAAGATATAGAAGTTTTTAATTTCAAAAAAATTGATAAAATTGAAGATATAAATAATATAAATAATATAAATATATAAAATGTGTAGTATAAATCACGATAAAAAAGCAATTTTTATTCATGTACCGAAAACTGGCGGAACATTTTGTAGTGAAAATCTAGAAAAATATTATGGTTTCAAATATTATCAAATAAAAAGACCTGATCATGAAGAAATTACAAATGCTTCGCTATATATTAAAAAAATAAAGAAATATCACCATTCAGGAAAAAGAATTTATGGTATATTAGAATACTTAAAAGACGCACCACATAACAGGAATATAGGTATTTATGAATACGCAAGTACCTGCAATTATATAAATGAAAAAATAGATATGACTGATGAAAAATGGAATAGTTATTATAAATTTGCATTTATAAGAAATCCTTATGAAAGATTTATATCAGGATATAGTTATGTAATGAAAAAATTAAATACAAATATAGAATTTGAAAAATATTTAGATTTAAAAGAATATATAACAGATTTTGAATATATGCATAACTTTATGCCACAAATAAAACATATATCTTTAAATGGAAAGATAATATGTAATTATATAGGAAAATTTGAAAATTTAGAATCTGATTTCAAAGAAGTATTATTAAAAATTGGATTTAGTGAGAGTGAAATAAATCATTCAAGTGAAAAAAAAAATCAATCGCAACACTTAGAATTTAAATATTATATAAAGAATCAAGAAATATTGAACAAGTTAAATTATATTTTAGAAGATGATTTTGATTTGTTAAAAATGAAAAAAATAGAAAGTATATATGAAATTAAATAATTAAGAAAATGTTTTTATAATACTATGTTATAAAAATCCATTGTATCATTACATTTTCCCATTTTAATTATATTAAATATTATTTTTTTAACTAATATTAGGGTGTGTATCTTTTGTACGTAAATTTTTTGAATTATATAAACTTATAGGAACCATAATAGCTAATTTATTATATTGATGATCTACCTTAATATTTAAACTCTTAATATGAACAAAAATACTATTTTTACTTACAGGATTTTTATCAGGATTTAGTAATATGTCAACCGGGTTAGTATCAAAATTATCAGTATATAACCATAAAACAAAATCGCAAGGAATTTCGTCATAATCAACGTAATCTGTATTCATTAATTTAAAAATAGAATCATAAATTTCGCGATCTTCATTACTTTTTAACGCAGAATTTTGTAAATAATCATTAAGTTTATTAAATAATTCTTCATCATTTAAACATTCATTTAAAATTTTTTCCGTAGTTTCCTTTTCTTCATTATTTTTATTTTCTTCCGTAGTTTCCTTTTCTTCTGTAATTTCGTTATTAGAAGACTTATCCAATACATTATTATTTATCTTGTTTTTTTCATCATTATCATCATTATCATGATCACCATCATCATCATTGTCATCATCATCATTGTCATCATCATCATTGTCATCATCATCATTATCATGATCACCATCATTATCATGATCAAAATCTTCACTAACATATAGTAATCCCGAATGTTTTGTTAAATCAACAATAATTGGGTCATTTAATGTAAGTGAATATTCGGGAATATTATAAAAATTTTCTATTTTTTTAATAATGTTTCTAGTTAAAAAATTTTTAAAATGTTTATTTATATTTGAATTAAAACTTTTTAAGGTTTCTGCTTTAAAAAAATTTGTTTTAATTTTTAATACTTTATCATCTTCTTTATCTTTATTTAAAAATTGCTTCAACATATCATAAAAACAATATTCAATTGATTTTTCTTCAAAAATATCAGATAGTTTAAATGTATTTATATAATTAGTTAGCAAAACTTCATTTTCATTTAAATCTTCACGAATCTTTAAAATATTTTCACTAAACTGTTTAAATTTATCCATATATTATGTTTAAACATAATATATAAAATTTTTAAACGAAAATAATTACTTAACTATTTCGTTAAAATATGATATAATTATAAGAATTGAAATTATTATATATTGTAAAAATATAATACTATCTAAGTATTATATTGTCTTTTAACTAAAAAGATAAACAAATTATTTTGTAAAAAAACAGTTAAACGAACTTAGTATTAATTTAATCTAAATTGCCATAGTTATATATCAAAATTTACAATAGACGCGAATTTTTCCTTATCAGTTGGTAAATATTTTTTGATTATTTCAAAATTTTTTCTTATTTCAGTTTTTGAGAAAACTCTGTTTAGTAATTGATACATTTCAATAGATTTTATTTGAATATCAAGTTTGTCCAAAGTATGAATAATCTCTGTTAGATTTTCATTTTTCAAATATTTATTTTCTGAATTGTTTTCACATTTATAAAAATTATTAAGTTTTAATTCTGATGGTTTTGTTTTCCATATATTAAACATTAAAGTTATACGATCTCCTTTATTATTATGATTATCAAATGCAGATAAATCACAAACAGCATGATAATTATTAGGATTGAAAGATATATGTTTATTTTTTTTTGAAAAAGATAATGAAAACCCGTTTTTCAAATTTAGTAGATGTTTTTTGAGGTTTGTCTCTTTATCAGAGTTAAAAATAATCGTTGGAGTTAGTGATTCGTTTTCGGATAAATATGTTACTGTACTTAAAATTGGGCTTACTATTATTTTTTGATGTTCTTTCAAAAACTCATCTTTATCTATATGAAGAGGATTAATATATGGGGTTTTAGATTCAATTTCATATTTTCTTACCCAATACTCAACATAATAATTATCAATTTCATTTTCTAAATTCATTCTTTTCATATGATACATGAACATATCATATACATATTTTTCTAAACAATTATATTTTTTTTTAATAGACAAATATTTACTATCTATATTACCTATTTTATTAATAAGTTCATAAATTTCTGTTATTAATTTAGAGTTTATTTCAAATGTATTTATATTTTTTGTATTTAAATTATTAACATTAAAATCGTATAAATTATTTGAATTATTTTTTATTGATTTATAAAGATTTATATTATTAATAGTTTCAATGTCATGGTATGCTATAAATCCAACCAAAATATACCTTGTTCCTTGTGTTATTTTTTTCCCTGCATGGAAAACAATTCCAGGGTGTATAAGTAAATCTCCTTTTGTGTGTTGATATAATATTTCTTCATCATTTTCACCATAAAATATAGTACCCCCCCCTTCAAAATTACTTTTTGAATTCAACAAAATACTAAATGAAATTATAGAACCATCTTTATGTTTTTTTAATTCATTTTGGCCAAAAATATCATATTTAACTATAAACATGTCATTAACATGTAAAAGTCTTTTATCTACTTTATATTGTTCTTCAATGTGTGGGAAAACGTTAAAATATACTAAATTTTTAACTAAACCTTTTAATTCTGGAATATCACGTACAGGTAAATCAGTGGTTGGATAATTAAAGTGTCTAGTCGTTAACCATCCATTTTGATTATTCAACGGACAATCTATACTTTGTTTCAAAGCTGTTCTTTCTGCAATATTGATAATATAATCACATATATCATTTGAAAAAACTTTTTTAATTGTAATTGGTTTATAATTTTTTATTAAATATTTTAATTCTAAATTTTTTGAAAAAATAATTTTGTTAAATTTTGAGATTATAACTTCTGTTTTTTTTTTATAGTCCTTAATTTCAAAAATATTCATATATAATAGTTTTTATTTTTTTAATACAACCTAGATTTAGAATAATTTAGAATAATTTAGAATAATTTAGAATAATTTAGAATAATTTAGAATAATTTAGAATAATTTAGAATAATTTAGAATAATTTAGAATAATTTAGAATAATTTAGAATAATTTAGA
>Ga0214919_10002401_pt1 | contig 29498 bp, 21 predicted proteins | sample LL1503_MetaG_FD_177994 | JGI IMG/M metagenome (GOLD analysis project Ga0214919, IMG submission 177994) | Freshwater microbial communities from Lake Lanier, Atlanta, Georgia, United States - LL-1503 | ecosystem: Environmental > Aquatic > Freshwater > Lake | place: USA: Georgia | collected... | reverse complement strand
CAGTATCCTACGTTGCTTCCCTGCCGGAAGATTCAAGAAGAACACAAAGAAGAGAAGATCATGAAAGAAGGCATTCACCCCAAGTATCTCGACACCGTCGTCCGTTGTGGATGTGGTAACACGTTCAACACGCACAGCACCGTTCCCGAGATCAAGGTGGACATCTGCAACGTCTGCCACCCCTTCTTCACCGGGAAGCTGAAGTTCGTCGACACCGCGGGCCGGATCGAGAAGTTCAAGTCGAAGTTCGCCAGTGCGGGCTATGCCAGCCTGAAGAAGTCGAAGAAGCCGGCCGACGCCCCGGCCTCCTGACGGGCCGCTTGCGAGAGGCCTGTCGGGCACAGGAGGGCGGTTCTCCGGATCCATGCGCGATCAACTCGAAGCCAAGCTTTCCCGGTTCGAGGAGCTCGAACGCGCCCTTGTTGACCCGGTGGTGCTCGCCGATCAGTCGCGGCTGTCGGCCGTGGCCCGCGAGCATGGCACGCTGGCCCGTCTGGCGCTCAAGTATCGCCATTTCGTGGCGCTTGAGCGGGAGATCGCCGAGCACGTCGAGATGGCGGCCGGCGCCGATCCCGACCTGAAGGATCTGGCCGAGTCGGAACTGCCCAGCCTGCGGCAGCGGCGCGAGCAGGAGTGGGACGAACTGCTCGAACTCTGTTCCGATGACGAGGACGCTGACCGGGCCCGCTGCATCATGGAACTGCGGGCCGGCACTGGCGGCGACGAGGCGGCGCTTTTCGTCCGCGACCTCTACGAGATGTATCGCCGCTACTGCACCGAACAGGGCTGGGATGTCGAGGTGCTCGACGCCAGCCCGACGGAGCTGGGCGGCTTCAAGGAACTGGTGCTGGGGCTCTCGGGGGCCGCGATCTACCGGAAGCTGCAGTACGAGAGCGGCGGCCACCGCGTGCAGCGGGTGCCCGACACCGAGACGAAAGGGCGGATTCACACTTCGGCCGCCACCGTGGCGGTGCTGCCGGAGCCGGAGGATGTGGAGGTGTCGCTCTCGCCCGATGAATACCGCAAGGATCTGTTCTGCGCAAGCGGTCCGGGCGGGCAGCATGTCAACAAGACCGCCTCGGCCGTTCGGCTGACGCACATGGAAACCGGCATCGTCGTGCAGTGCCAGGACGAAAAGAGCCAGCACAAGAATCTGGCCAAGGCACTTCGTGTGTTGAAGACGCGAATCTATGAATACCGACGGCAGATCGAGCACGACAAACGTTCGGCAGAACGGAAGACGCTCGTGGGGTCGGGCGATCGCAGCCAGCGGATTCGCACCTACAACTTCCCGCAAAACCGGCTTACCGACCACCGGATCAACGAGAGCTTCACGCTCGACCAGGTGATGGCCGGCCGACTGATCCTTGTGATCCAGGCGATCGAACAGCATGCGCGGGAGCTGCGCAGGAGTGAGATGGAACGGTCTGCCAAAGCAGCCACGACCTGACCGCCCGTGGCTGATTCGTTGATCGGCACCAAAGCCGGTCCTCCCAGACCAACTTCCCAGACCAACGTCCCAGACAAACCTTCATGGATGAAGTGGAGATTCGAGCATGGCAGGCGAACAACCAAGCGGTGATGTCTGGACGGTGGGGCGGCTGCTGACCTGGACGACCGACTGGCTCGCGTCCCGGGGGAGCGAGTCGCCGCGGCTCGACGCCGAGGTGCTGCTGGCATTTGTCCGCGGCTGCCCACGGATCGCGCTCTACACGGCGTTCGACGTGCCCGTGAACGAGGAGGAACGGGCCCGCTTCCGGTCGCTGGTGAAGCGGCGCGGCGAGGGGGAGCCGGTGGCCTATCTCGTCGGCAGCCGAGAATTCTTTTCGTTGTCGTTCGCCGTGAGTCCGGCGGTGCTGGTGCCCCGTCCTGAAACGGAACAGCTGGTCATCCGCGTGCTCGATCTCTGCAAGACGGCCGGGGCAATCGGCGAGAAGCCGCGGATCGTCGACGTCGGCACAGGGTCTGGTGCCATCGTGGTGACCTTGGCGAAGCGGCTGCCCCAAGCGGAGTTCGTCGCCACGGATATCTCGCCGGAGGCGATCGCCGTGGCCGCTGACAATGCGAAGCGGCACGGGGTCGCGGACCGGATCGAGTTTGTGGAGTGCGACCTGCTCGGTGATCCGCGGGCCGCGGGGCCGTGGGATGTGATCGTGAGCAACCCGCCCTATGTCCGCGAGGACGAGTTCGATGCCCTGCCCCGCGATGTGAGACTGCACGAACCGCGGACGGCGCTCGTGTCGGGGCCGACCGGTGTGGAGGTGGTCGGCCGGCTGGCGGCGGAAGCCGCGGAGAAACTCGTGCCCGGGGGCTGGCTGCTGGCGGAGATCGGGCCGTCGACAGCCGCCGCGGCCGAGACGGTCGTCGCGGCGGAGGCGGCCTTGAGCCTCGAACCGACGCTCAAAGACATGGCTGCGCTTCCGCGGATCGTGCAGGCCCGCCGCCGCGGGTGATGCAGACGGTTCGGATGCTGCCGAGTCCCATAAAAGCCCCCGGCGTAAGCCGGGGGACTCCGCGGATTGCGTGTCGCGTCTCTTTGCCCCTGAGGCCATCCGCGCTCGCCATGGATGGTATGGGAGATGCGCAGCAATTCTTTTCGCTGATTCGTGAGGTGGCACATGAGATGGTCTGTTCGTGCGCCGACCGGCTCCGCCGCTGCGTGCGACGTGAGCCGCTGCCCGAGCGGCCGCTCGTCGCCGTGGCAGTGGCGGTGGCGGCCGGCTGTGGCCTGCCGGCGGTGGTCGATCTTTCACCAGTCGTCTGGTGGTTGGCGGCCGCGGTGGCGCTGGTGGCATGGGCCGTGTCGGCCGGCCTGGGGCGGCATGGATGGGCGGCGGTCGCGCTTCTGGTGGCGGTCGTCGGCGGGGCCGGAGGCTGGTCGGCAATTCGGTCCAACCTGTTCTCCTGCGACGATCTTGCCTGGAGCCTGAGTTTGTCGCCGCAGCCGGTGGCAGTCGAGGGGATCGTGGAGGAGTCGCCCCGGCGGCTGTCAGCCCCCGTCATCGACCCGCTGCGGAGCGGGGCCGCGCAGGCTGCGATGCAACGGCCCTCGAGCGAATGCGTGATGACGGTGCGGGCTGTCCGCCGTGGTGCCGCGTGGCGGCCGGCCGGTGGACGGGCGGCGTTGATCGTGGATGGTGAGCCGCCCGATCTCGCGGCAGGATGCCGCGTGCGGGTGCTCGGCCGTGGGATGCGGCCCCCGCCGCCGCTCAATCCAAACGAATTCGATTTCCACGAGCGTGCCCAGTCGCTGCGGTGCCTGTCGATCGTACGGGCCCATTCGGCGGAGTGCGTGCGGGTGCTGTCGCGGCCTGCGGCATGGTCGCCCCTGGCCTGGATCGACCGTCTGCGGGACGGCGGCGTGGAGGTGTTGCGGCGTCATCTTTCGCCCGAGCGGGCGCCGCTGGCGGCGGCCTTACTGCTCGGCAGTCGGGAGTCGCTCCCGCGGGAGGAGTCGCTCGAATTCCTGGTCACCGGCACGATCCACATCCTGTCGATCTCGGGACTGCACGTGGGCTTTCTGTCGCTCGCCCTGTTCAAGGTGCTCCGCATGCTCGCCCTGCCCCGCGGCTGGTCCCTGGTGGCTGTCGCCTGCTGCACGGGGCTCTACATGGCGCTCGTGCGGGCGGAGACGCCCGTCGTGCGGGCGACGCTGCTCATCTGGTTGACATGCCTGGGCGCGGCGATCGGCAGGCGATCGCTGGCGACCAATTCTTTGGCGCTCGCGGCGATCCTCGTGCTCCTCTGGCATCCACCCGAGCTGTTTCGAATCGGCTCGCAACTCTCGTTCCTATCGACGGCCGTGCTGATCGGGGCCTCGGCGGCACTTCCCCGTGCCGACACCGATGATCCCATCGAGCGGCTCATCGAACGCAGCCGTTCGCCCTGGGAGCGACGGCTCCGCCGGATCGGTCGGCAGACGTTCGAGATGGTGGTCACGGGGGCTGCGGTGTGGGCCGTGACGGCGCCGGTGGTGGCGTCATCGTTTCACCTCGTCAGTCCGGTGGGGCTGGTGCTCAATCCCCTGATCGCGCCGCTGGTGGCGGTGGCGATGGCATGGGGGTTTCTCTGTCTCGTGACGGCGACGGTGTCGGCCACGCTGGCGGCGGCGTGCGGCTGGGCCTGCGACGGCACGCTGCGGTGCATCGGCGCGGTGGTGAGTTGGGCCGCGGGCCTGCCTGGCGGGTATTGGTGGGTGGTCGGGCCGCCGGTCTGGTGGGTGGCGGGATGGTATCTGCTGCTGGCCGCGATGCTGCTCGTCGTGTCGAGGGAGCGGCTGACCCGCATCAGCACCTGGGGGATGGTGGCGGTGGCATGGGTGGTCGTGGGCTGGATCGGCGTGGCCGCACCGCGGCTGAGCTGTCTTCAGCACGCCGGAATGGGCGGCCCACAGCACGCCGGAATGAGAACAGTTGTGGCGGCAATGGGCCATGGCTGTGGGATCGTGGTCCGGAGCCCGACGGGGCGGTGCCTCGTCTACGATGCCGGCCGGCTGGGGGCGCCATCCGCGGCGCGGCGGGCCATGACCGGCGTGCTCTGGCACGAGGGGGTGAGCCGGATCGACACGCTCGTCATCTCGCATGCTGACACCGATCATTTCAACGCCGTGCCCGAACTGCTCGAGCGATTTGCAGTGGGCGAGATGGTGGTGCCGCCACCGTTTCTCAAGAGTGATTCGTGGGCGGTGGGTGAGGTGCTGCGGCTGGCGCGGGCGGCTGGGATCCCGGTGCGGGCCGCTGCGGCGGGGGATTCATTCGCGCTTGATCCGCTCTGCCGCGTCCGCGTGCTGCACCCCACCGCCGGCAGTGGCGATCCGCACGTGCATGACGTGGCGCTCAAAAATGCAATGGGCGATGCGATGGCGACAGACAACGAGACGAGCCTCGTGCTCGCCGTGGAGTCGGCAGGCCGACGGCTGCTCCTCACCGGCGACCTCGAAGGGCGGTCGCTGGCTCGCTTCATCGCCTCCGATCCGGATTCGTGCGATGTGCTCGTGGCGCCGCATCATGGCAGTCGGACGAGTCTGCCGCCCGACATCGCACGGGCCACGGCGGCCGACTGGGTGATCGTCAGCGGCGTGGGGGCCACCGGATGGCCGGAGGTTCGCGAGGCCTACGCCAGGGCACGCGGCGACGGCGACCGAGTCGCCGTCATCAAGACGGGCGCTGATGACGCGTCGACGGGCGGTGCCATCGCGGTGGGATTCACGGCGTCAGCCGTCCGGGTGGAGCAGTTCGTGAGGGGACGATGGCGGGACGTGCCTGCCGCCACGAGTCAGGCAGCGCCGGGGTCGGGCGTCGCGTCGGGCCGCGTCAGCAGCCAGCCGGCCGCGATCAGCAGCAGTTGGCTGGCGACGAAGCCGGCGAGCAGCATCAGCACACCGCTGGTGAAACCATAGCTGTGCAGGCCGATGCCGAGCTGGTTGGTGCCAAACCAACTCCAGGCGGTGATGATATTGCCACCGATGGCAAACAGCGCAAACCCGCGGGGGCCCAGCCAGCGATCCCACCGTGCGTGGAGCGCGGCCGCGTTCCAGAGCACGATCATCAGGGCGCCGTTCTCCTTTGGATCCCAGCCCCAGAAGCGGCCCCAACTATCGTCGGCCCAGAGGCCGCCGAGCACCGTGCCGATGAAGCTGAAGAAGAGGGCGAAGCAGACCACGCCATACGTCATGCGATAGAGCTGGTCTTCGTACTGCCGCGCCGCCAGCCGTTGCTCAGGAGTGGATGCGGTCCGCCGGACTGCGATCCGATGGACGATCGAGAAGATGCCGAGCACTCCGGCGAGGAAGGTGGCGCCGTAGCCGAGCGTGACGGTGATCACGTGTGTGGAGAGCCAGAACTGCGTGTCGAGCACGGCCTGCAGGACGTGCATCGTGTCACCCGTATCGAGACCATAGGCCACCATGAGCGTGAGCGCTCCGCTGATTGCCGCCACGAGATTGCCGATGCCGTTGGCAAAAAGCCCCTCCAGTCCCAGCCCCGCCAGCACGCAGGCCCAGCCGATGAACACCGCCGAGGAATAGAGATTGACCACCGGTGGGCGGCCCGTGAGGTAGATGCGGCTGCCGAGCGCGAACGTGTGGAGCAGGAGAATGCCCACCAGCATCCAAAACACGAAGCGGTTCAGCGGCCGCCTGCCGGCCAGGAAGCTCGCAAAGCAGATGACCGCGGCCAGCACGTAGAGCCACTTGGCGAGGTCTGTGGGATTGAAGCGGTTGAGCCAGGCCTCGTAGGCGGTCTTTTCGACGACGGCACGAACCTCGGGAAGCGAGGCTGTGGATGCCTTGAAGGCGTCGAGCGACCGGTTGAAGTCGGCCGGTGTGCGGGTCACGGCCCCCAGCAGGTCGGTCAGCGGCAGCAGGCCGGGGTTGACCTCGAAGGCGGGCTGGCCTGGGCGGCTTGAGAGTAATTTCCCGACGATCGCCGACGCCCATGCCGGATAGAGCGACTGCCACTCCCCTGCTCCGGCCTGCGACGCCGCAGCACCGCTTGCCGGCTTCGGAGGAAGCGCCGCCGGCGGATGGCTCGCCTCGATCCGCCGCGCCATCTGCATGACCCGTTCCAGTTCGCCGAGCATCTCCTTCCGCGCGTCTTCTCCCTCACCAGGATCGGGCAGCCGCGGGGTTTCGTAGCTGTAGCGCAGCAGGTCGTAGGCCATCAGCTTCTGGTTGATTTCGGAAAATTTCTTTTGCGTGAAGCTGAACTGCTCCGGCGGCACGTTCCGCATCGATTCCAACTGCTTGCGGAGCTTTGGCAGGGCAGGCTCCAGTTCGGCATGGCTGTAGCGATACCCCTTGCGCCGCGGCAGATCGAACAGGTCGGCGACCTCCATCGCGTCGATGCGAAACACCGGCGCGTGTTCCACCCAGTCGGCCCCCGCCATCATGCCAAGCATCCATTCCGTCGCCGACACCGTGCCGACGGGAAGATCGGCGGGCACACCCTTCGGGGCCTCCTCCGGCTTCGGCATCTTCACGCTCGTCCGGTTGCCGAGGAGTTGCAGCGTGTTGCGTGCCACCGTGTCGAGCGGCTTGATGCGGCCCTCGTGCAGCGTGGGCAGTGCCGCGGCGGAATGCCAGTCATGGCCCCCCTCGCGTGCCGATCGATCGTAGGTGGCCACCAGGCAGAACAATCCCACGACCGCCAGCGCGACGAGCGGCATGATCAGATCCGCGGCCGTCGTCGCCGGGCGGTTGCCCGCGGCGCCGGTCACCGCCGTCCGTTCCCCGGCACGGAGGGTTGCCCGCCGTTGATTGCGGCTCTCCATCGGCTGGCCGTCGTCCGCTGGGCGAACTGCAGTCAGGCCGCGGTCGTAGCGGTCGGCAAACCGCAGAAACGTGCCGCCAAAGTGGGCGAGCATGCCCCACAGGGCGAGCACGCAGGCGACGTAGGGGATCAGCCAGCCGGCATTCTCGACGACCTGCAGACCGGTCATCTCGCCACGTTGGCCGTTGGGAAGATCGACCTGGGAATACTGGCTCTGGTAGAAGGTCTCACCGCGGTACCGCACGGGATTGTTCATCCAGATGCGGCCGTCCTGCTGCGCCTTCGTGTCGGTGTCGGTGAACGTGACATAGGAGGAGAAATCGCGGGGCGTTTCGCTGGCGCCGTAGTTGATCCGCCGTACGTCGGTGAGTGTGACGCTGTAGGGCTTGTATTGCCGCCGATACCGCAGTTGCAGCCGGTACGGCGTGCCGTCCATGTCGATCGTGTCGAGTTCATCCCCGCCGGCGCCCATGAAGAGCTGCGCCTGATCGTTCATGAACTGGCTGATCAGGAACGTGCCGAGGTCGGCACCGGTCGCGCGGTTGTGGATCTGCACGTAGGCCGATGCGATGTTCGGGCGGGAACTCGTGCCCCCTTCCGGGGCCTTGTCCATCGCCAGCCAGCTCTTTCCGATTCCGGTCGTCGCCTGATTCGGTGCGACCGGCCCCACGCGGACGACGCTCGAATTTGGAAAGTACGAGAGCACCCGCACGTCGAACGGCAGATCGTCGGCGGCGATCGGCTTGCCGCCAGATCGGGCCCGCATCAACCGGCCTGAGATCACCGTCACGCGGTCGTTCGCGTCGTCGTCGGGCCGGATCACAGCCAATTCGGTTTCATCGGTGCGAAGGGCCATGTTGCTCGACTGTCCCTCGACGAGCGCCATGCGTTCCTCGATCTGGCGGTCGCCGAAGGCAAACTGCCCTAGCATGAGCAGCCCAACCCCGAGGTGGATCAGCACGTTGCCGCCGCGGCTGCCAAACACCATCACCATGCCCGCCAGCAGAATGAGCGACGCCACGCTCGACTGGATCAGTTGCCACATGATCCGCAGGCCCGGCTCGCTCATCCGCCAGCCCTCGCCCCCGAAGATGCTGATCACCGCCAACGTCCCCGTGGCCGCCGCGGCCAGCCAGAGCACGATCCTGAGCAGTCGGCTGAGGTTCTGGCCCGCGACCGCCGCCCAGAGCAGCCCCGCGGTCAGCGTCACAGCCGACGCCTGGACCAGCCGCCATACGGTCGCATACTCGATCGGGGGCCGGCCCTGAAGGCCATCGGCATAGTGGCCGCTCAGGATCACCAGCAGCGTCAACAGACCTCCGACGAGTGACACGGCGGAGCCGGCCAAAAGCCTGAAACCTGTCGCGTGCACGTGAAATCGGGTGAGCTTTGCCGCGATCAGGTTGACGAGGAGCACCAAGCCGACCGTGGCACCGCCCGGAAAGGGAAACCAGCCGGTGAGCTTCGAGGGGCCGAAGATCGTCACGGGGAAGAAGTCCGAGAGCGGCACCTGCGCGATCCAGCTATTGAAGTACTCCTCCTTCACTTCCGGCAGGTTCTTCTCGTCCTGAGCGAGCGTGCCGACGAAGAGCAGGAAGATGCCGGCGAGAAACATCACCACCGTGACCTTGAGCGACCCGGCCGCCCGTAGGGCCTGCCAGGCCGTCGAGGCTTCCGTGCGGCGGGAGGAGCGGACTGCGGAACTCCGTGCCGGGGCGAATCCGTGCGAGGGGAAACTACCTGTGGCCATGATGGGTGGGTCCGTGCGGTGATGTGGATCGAGTCACTTCCAGCGGATCGAGCGGACGAATGCGTTGAAGGGTTCACGAATCGTACGGGCGACGGTGGCGGGCCCCTTGAATTTGACGAACAGCGACGTCGAGGCATCAAGCGGGATCATGGCGGCCAGAATCGCCTGCTGGTTCTCCTGCGCTTCGTCAAGCAACTGCAGGATGGTGCTCTCCACGCCATGCACCATGACCTTCTCACCTTCCTCGATGGCGCGGGAGACGCGATCCGGGCTCGCGCCCGGTGTGAGCTGTTCCTGCCAGCGGGCGGCGTTGCCCTCCAGCGTGCCTGATGCGGGGATGATCGTGATCTCACCCGCGTCTGTCGCGTCGTCGGGGCCGGTCCGCAGCGTGGTGAGACGCATGCCGCTGGCCCCCAGATCCGTCCAGCCCTCGGGCAGGTCGTACTCGAGCACGGGGCCCGCGGGAGCCGTTGCCGGCATCGCGTCGGCCGGGACACGCGGGGGTGCGGTCGCCGCGGTCTGCGCTGGGCTGGCCTGACGTGGCACCGTGTAGGTTCGCAGATCATTCGGCTGAATGTCGGCGGTGGGACGGCAGGAGGTCGTCAGGCCGGCGACGATCGCGCAAACGATGGGGCAGCGCAGTGAGGACTTCATCCTCTTATGGTAGCACGGTGGCCCGCTACCGGGGATTCCACGGCCTGCTACCGCCAGCCAAAGACCGAGGCGAGCGGGTTCAAAAGCGGGCTGGAAAGGCTGAGTTCATCCGGGCTGCCGATCGTCCGCATCAGGTCGAACATCACAAAGCCGCCGGTCAGCAGCAGAAGGGCGCAGCACACCAGTCCGCAGATCTGCCAGACGCTGAACTTCGTGTCCGGGACGACCTCACCGGGCGTGAGGTAGCCCGTGTCGGTGGCAGCTTCCGCACCCAGGGGAATATCGCCGGTGAACTCGGAGCTTTCTCCCCCCGCTGTGGCAAAAAAGCTCGAATCGCCCGACTCGGGCTCCACTGCTACGACCGAGGCGCTCTCGTCATCGCCGGTGAGACCACCCAGTTCGAACTCATCGCCCGCCAGGGCGGTGGCGCCATCCTCGGCCATCTGTGACTCATCGAGCGGTCCCAGGTCGATGCCCGAGACCGCTGCGTCGTTGTCCTCGAGCGACAGTCCGCTGTCGAGCGCACCCGACAGAGCGGCCCCGGCGTTGATCAGCGAGCCGGAAATGCCGGCGGCTTCGACGCCTGAATCCAACGCTCCTGAACCCAACACTCCCGAGCCCAGCACCAGCGAGCCGGTCGCATTCGAGCCGGCGGCATTGCTGGGCCGGGAGCCGATGTCGACGCCGGAGAGTTCGACATTGAAGGTGCCGGAGTCGGGGGGGCCGCTCTCGGCAGAGGCCGCCGGCTGGCCCGATTTGGCTGCTGCCGATGGCGCAGCGAGGGAGGGCGACGAGAGTCCCACGATCGAATCGAGATCGAGTTCCATCGCGTCGAGGCCGCCGAGCGCCTCGCCGGTTCCCAGCATCGTTCGCGCGAGATCGTCTTGGACGGACTGATCGTTGGCAAAGATCGACTCGCCTTGGCCGATCGCGTCGCCGAGTCCAAGGTTTCCGTCGAGATCGCCCGCCAGTGAACCACTGCCTCCGAGGATGAGACTGTCGGGCTGGGCCGAGCCTTCGGGCTGGGCCTGGCTCGCCGGAAGTGCGACGCTGTCGGCCAGACCGATCGAACCCCCTCCCGGTCCGGATTGCACGTCGTCCAGATCGAGTTCGAGGGTGTCTATCACACCCTCGGCCGCCAGCCTGTCGAGGTCATCGATTTTGAATTTGAGCGTCGTACCGTCTCGCAGGGGAAACAGTTTCTTCTTTTCGACGAGGCGATGAACCTCGTCTGCAGGGACGCCGAGGTGAAGGGCGGCTTCTTCAAGCAGTAGAAATTTACCAGCCATGGTGCCCTCGGGTTTCCGAAACCCGTTCCCAAAATCACGTAGAAGACCACGGACAGTCACTGGGTGGACGACACACGTCCACCCTTTGATGTCGACTGTCTCATTATAAAAGCCTACCGCGTTCGGCACACGCGGGCCCAGCCGACATTCCCGGCAAGGCCACCCCGGCCCGTCATTTCGGCACTTCCAGCATCTTTTTCAGGGCGGAAGGTCGTGGCTCCTGGCAGTTGAAGTCCTCGACCATGAGATCCCAGCGGACGTCCCGCGTGCTCTTGAGGGTGAGCGTGCCGGAGCCCGGATCAACGTGATAGATCGCCATCGTCCGATTCTGCTGGTCGACCACCAACAGCATCTGCCGGCCGTCTTCGAGAGGGGTGGCCAACGTCCAGAGAGGCCCCGACTGGTCGCCCGATCCAGCCCCCGGCAGCGAGCGGCCGGCCCGCTGTGCCGCCATACCGCCGCTTCCAAGGATGGCGGCGACCACAACACCGCCGCATAGGCATCCGGACGCGATGACCACGCGCCGAGTGGCGATATTCCAGCGATTCCACAGCTGCCGCATGGGTCCCCTGACGGTTGGAGGGCCGACCGAACTCCGAGCAGTCTATGGCTGCTGCACGATTTGTTTCAAGAAGTGAACCGCATGCGGTCAGATCGCTTGCCTAGATCTCCCTGCTTGCCGCGGCGGCTTCGGTGGTCCTGATCTTTCTCTGTAACGGATGTTTCGATTCAATCGGTCGGGCAAAGCCTACCGATGGAGAGAGCATGGCGGTACGACCATGCGTTTTCGGCATCGTCGCGCCCCGCCGTTTCGGAGGACCACCCACGTGTCGAAGCTCAATTCACTCACGACCTTTCTCATCCGTTCACCGATCCTGTGGGGCGCGGCGCTCAGCCTTGGATTCTTTGGCCTGATCCACATGGGCGTTATTACGAACGCTCTCGTGATCCGGTACCTGGCCGGGCACTGGGTTGAGTACGTCGAGGTGGCGATGTTCTTCGTCGGCCTGGCGGCGCTTGCCATCAAGGGCGTCGAGGTGCGCAGCCAGCGGCGTGACGTCGGCGGCGAATGGCTCGAGCCGATTCCCGAAGGGGGCCAGAATCCGGCCGATGCCCAGACGCTCGCGGCGTCGTTGGCCGAGACCGATGGGAAGGGCAACAGCGAGCAGTCTTCCTTCCTCGTTCGGCGTCTCCGCGAGGCGATCGACCTCGTGGTCCGCACCGGATCCGCGGACACGCTCGAAGACCACCTCAAGTATCTCGCCGACCTCGATGCCGCGCGGGCCGCGCAGAGCTACGGACTGGTCCGGTTCGTGATCTGGGCCATTCCGATCATGGGCTTCCTCGGCACGGTGATCGGTATCACCGACGCCATCGCCTGCCTGTCGCCATCGCAACTCGACAACATGACGGGTGTCGTGGCCGGGCTCGGCACGGCGTTCGACACCACGGCCATCGCCCTGGGGCTCTCGATGGTGCTCATGCTCATGCAGTTCCTCGTTGACCGGTCTGAGCAGGGATTGTTGGGCGAGGTCGATGAGGCGGCATGGTCGGCGCTCGCCGGCCGATTCCAGTCGCTCGCCGGCGATGGCGGTGCCACCATGGCCGTCGCGCGGCTGGCCGAGACCGTCAGCCGCAGTTCGAATCAGTTGCTCGAGGCGCAGACCCACTCGTGGCGGGCATTGGAACGGACGGCGGCTACCAATCTCGCCAAGGCGCTCGACGAGGCCGGCCGGACGCTCAATGAGTCGCTCTCCGCATCGCTCGACGTCACACTCGGCCGGTGGAGCGAGTCTCTCGTCGAGGCCCACGAGAGACTGATCTCGCGGCGCGAGGATCGCTGGACGCAGGCGGCCGATTCGCTTGCCGCAGCTGTTCGCGGCCTGGAACAGCATCACGACAGTCTCGCCGACCAGACGGTGCTCCTGGGCAAGGTCGTCGACGCCACCCGCGACATTTCGTCGCTCGAGCGGTCGCTCGACGCCAACCTCAATACCTTGGCCTCCGCGGGACGTTTCGATGAGACGCTGGCGACGCTTGCCGCAGCTGTCCAGCTGTTGGCCGTCCGCGCCGGCGACGTGTCGAGCGATGCTCGCCGGGTTGAGTTGCAGGCCGTACGCCGCAACGGAAAGGCTGCATGAGCCGCAAAGCCGCTGTCACTGGGCCGACGATCTCGCTGTTTCCGTTCCTTGCCGTGCTGCTGTGCACGATGGGAGCGCTGCTGGTCGTGCTGGTGCTCTTCAGCCGATCCGTGCGGCAGAACGAGACCGCAAAGCTCGACAAGGAACAGGAATCACTGGTCGAAGAGCTGGAGCTGACGCGAGACAGCCTCGCTTGGCGTCGCGAGCAGATGAATGGCGTCCGCGAGCGGACGGCCGAGGAGCTCGCCAAGGCGCGGATGCAACTGGCGGGCATCGAGGAGAGTTCGCGGGCCCTGCAGGATGAGTTTGCGAACTTGGAACGCACGGCAGCGGCGCTCGCCTCCCAGGGCACAACGGTCACTACCGACGACGACACGCTCCGCGGGCTGGAGCAGCGGCTCACCAGTGCGCGCGAGTCGCTCGACAAGGCCCGCGCCGGGCGCGACACCAAGCCGCCGGCCTATGCCGTCGTACCCTATGCGGGCCGCAACGGCACACACCGTCGGCCGCTCTATATCGAGTGCTGTGGTGATGGGGTCTTTCTGCAGCCCGAAGGCATTCGGCTGAGTCCGGGCGACTTCGAGGGTCCGCCGGGCCCGGGCAATCCGCTGGCAAGCGCCCTGCGGGCGGCGCGCGAGCATGTCGTCGCGGCCCAGGGGGGCACGAACGATCCCGCGGCACAGCCCTATCCTCTGCTGCTCGTGCGGCCGTCGGGCGTGATGGCCTACTACGCGGCCCGCGAGGCGATCCAGTCGTGGGGCAGCGACTTCGGCTACCAGCTTATCGACGAGGATTGGACGCTCACGTTTCCGCCTGCCGATCCGACGCTGGCGCAGGTGGAGAGGCGGGCGATCGACGAATCTCGGGCGCGATTGGCCTGGCTGGCGGAAGTGCGGCCGGCGCGGCCCGCCAAGCCGACGCAGCAGTATCGCGCCGCGCCGACACGAGGCGGCGTCGTCGCCGATGGCGGACCGAGCGTGCTCGGCGACCAGTCGCGTTGGGACTGGAAGAACGGACCACCATCAGGCGGGGCTGCCAATGGTGGCGGATTCGGACCGGAGGGCAGCGGCGGAGGCCAGGGCGCAGGTGGCGACGGCAGCGGCGAGGGTGGTTCAGGCGGTCCTGGCGGTCCGAGCGGTCACGGCAGCGGTGTTGCCGGCCGGCGCGGCGCAGGCGGCCTGCCGGGTTCTGCGGGCGCAGGTGGAGCCGATGGCCCTGGTGGTGACGCCATTCTCGGCGCCGGCCCCGGCGGCGCTGGCGGCAGCGACAGCGGCCGGTTTGGTCCCAGCGGCCAGGGCTCGGGCGGCAGTGATCCGTCCACCGTTGGCGGTCGGTACAGCAGCACTTCAAAGTTTGGCGCCGCGGGTGGGGGGCCCGGTGGCGGCGCTGCTTCCGGTAGCCTCGCCGCGGCGGGAACGAGTTCCTCAGGCGGCAGCGGAGCCAGTGCTGGTGGCACCGCCGGTGGCAGTTCGGCGGCTGGTGGTGCGAGCGGCGGAAATTCGGGCAGCGGCACGAACAAGGGTGGTGGCTCGGCGGGCGGTGGCAGCGGACCGGCGATGCCGGGGCTCGTCCAGTCTGGCGGCGCCGGTGGCGGGCAGGCTGGCGGTGCTGCAGGAGCGTCGGCATCCGCGTCGATGGCCCAGTCACGCGGCAAGAACTGGGCAAGTCTCGCCACACAGGATCGCCCGATTCCGCTCACGCGGCCGATCCGCCTCGAATGCTCGCTCCACGAATTCCGCGTCATTGACGATTCCGGTCGCCGTGTGGAAACCCGCATCCCGGTGCCCGGCGATACTGCCGAGGCGATCGATCCGCTCGTCGCGGCCATTCATTCGCGGGTGGACCGATGGGGAATCGCGGGTGATCGAATGTATTGGAAGCCGCAGCTGGTGCTTTCGGAGACCGCCGACGGCCGGTCGCGGCGCGAGGATCTCGAGCGACTGCTCGCCGACAGCGGGCTCGACACGCGGTCCAGCGACGTCCGCGACGTGATTCGTCCCCTGCCCCCGGTGAACCGCACCACCGCGGCTCTGCCCGCCCGCTAAAAAACTTGTGCCCAGCCGCTGAGAAGTGGAGTCTGTGCGATGCCTCGTCCCAAGCCTGAAGACATCAGCTCCGCTGGTCAGGATTCGTTCCTCGACGTCGTCACGAACATTGTCGGCATCCTCATCATCCTCGTGATGCTGGTGGGTGGTCGGGCGAAGAAGGTGATCATGGACGCGATGCCGGCCCGTGGCGAACGCGTGGCTGCGCTCGAGCACGAGGTGTTGGCACTGGATCAGGCGGTCGCCGTTGCGGAGAGCGAGGTCGCGGAACTGGCGGCGCAGGGCCGCACGGTGGCGACAGCCGCCGCCTTTGCCGGTGAGGCGAGGCTGCACCTTGCCACGGCCGTGTCGGCGGCCAAGGTCGAGATCGACCGCATCAAGCAGGCGACGGATGCCGGGAAGGTGAAGGCCGCCGAGGCGGCGGCGCGGCGCAGGGAACTGGAGACGGAGATCGAACGGAGCACGCTCGAGGCGGAGGGACTGGCCCACCTGCCTGCTACGACGAAGGAAGTGCTGGCCTATCCGACGCCGGTCGGTCGCACCGTGAACGGCGAAGAGATTCATTTCCGTCTGGGAGAGGGTCGGATAGCGTACATCCCGATCGAAGACCTCTTCGAACTGGCGAAGTCACAGACGCGGCGGCATTCAGGCTCCATCGCCGAGATGGCGTCGCGGATCGAATCGGTCGGCCCCGTGCAGGGCTTTTCGCTCGACTACGTGATCGAGGCCAAGGTCGATCAGGCACGCGGGCAGGTGTTGATCCGGTCGCGGGAATGGGTGGTGCGGCCGGTGGGCTCGGGCAACGGCGAGACGACAGACATCGCGCTCTCGCCCCATTCGCGGTTTCGGCAGGTGCTTTCCGCCGTGACGCCCGATGCCACGGTCACGCTCTGGTGCTATCCCGACAGCTTCGACGCCTACCGCACGATCCGGGAGGAGTTGCATCGGCTGGGCATCCCCACGGCCTGCCGGCCGATGCCCGAGGGGGCTCCGATCGGCGGCTCCACCGAAGGCAGCAAGTCGGTCGTGCAGTAAGACGGGCTCGCCGACTACGGCAATCGCCATTGTTTCCCGGCGAAAAATGAGCTTCCCGGATTGCGAAGCGATTCCCTAAGCTTCCTGGTCCCTGGGAGACCAAGCATATGAAGATTGTTTTTGGGCCGCTGTGTGCGGCGGTGTCGTGGCTGCTCGTGGTGGGTGGTGGGATCGGGTTTGCGCAGGTGCAGGCAGTGAACCCGCCCGCGGCGGTGCCCGTGGCCAACGCGAATCCGTTGGCCGACCTTCTCACGATGACCTATCAGCCCAAGGACACTCCAGCCGGCGCGGTCCGCCTTGCCGGGTCATCGACGCTGCAGCAGGCGGCGGCACACTGGGCCCATGGGTTTCATCGTCTCCATCCCGATGTCGAGTGCTCGATTGAAACCGCAAGCTCCGAGGCCGGCTGGAAATCGCTTCTGGAAGGCAAGGCCGATGTTGCGCTCATGAGCCGACCGGTGACCGATGCCGAGAAAGCGTCGTGGGAGAAACAGAGCGACAAGCGACTGGTTGTCGTGGTCGCGGCCTTCGACCGTCTCGTCTGGATCGTGCATCCGTCCAATCCGATCGCCGAACTGCCTTGGTCGCCCGAGACGGGTATTCTGCGGCCGGCCACGGAGGACGGTGCCGTGACCGCCGACTCTCTGGCGGCGACGCACTGGGATCGCCTCAACGGCAATGCCGACTGGCAGGCTGTGTCCATTCGCGTTCATGGCCGTGCCCTGGGCTCCGGAACACGCTGGCACATGGACCGCCTGCTCACCGGGGCGACCTCCTGCCAGCTCGCGATCGCCGAACATAAGACGGAGGCCGAACTGGCCGAGGCGGTCGCCGCCGACAAGGGAGGCCTGGGCCTGGTCGGCGACGAGCATGCACACTGGCCCGGAGTGAAGCGGCTGCCGCTGGTGATTCCGGCCAATGCGGCGCCGCTGGCCGACGCTGTGGTGGGATCGGACCGCACGCCCGATTGCCGGCCGTTATTTCTGGCAGTGGCCGTGCCGAAGGATGGCTCCACGTCGCCGCAGTTGCGGGAAATGATGGAGTATGTGCTCAGCTATTCAGGGCAGCTCGACGTGGCCAAGGATGGTCTCTTGCCGCTCACTCGTGGCGAGATCCACGCCCAGAAGGATCTGCTCGGCTGGTCCATGGCGAGGTAGTTGCACCGCGTTCATACAAGCCCTGAGCGTAAGCAACGGGATCGGGATGACAAAACTCTTCAAGGCTCAACAGGAGCTCGCTTTTCACGCATGAATTCCATCGGTGTTCGGTTACGGTTCTGTGGTGCCCGGTCCATTGTCTCGCTGTCCTGCCTTGCCCTGGCCTGTGGCGCAGGCGCAGAGCCATTGCTGGCGCAGGATGTCCGCACGCGGGATCCTGGCAGTGTCGTTGTGGGGGGCGTTCCTGCTCCCGTTGCCGTTGCTGCTCCCGTCGCCCAGAGGCCCGCGCCGCTGCCATTGGGGATCATGGCGAAAAACACGCCCACGGGGGTGGAGGTCGTCAGCGTGAATCCAGGCTCGGTGGCCCAGGCCTCGGGCCTGCAGGCCGGCGACACGATCATCAACGTCGCGGGGTATCAGGTCGGGATGGTTGGCGACCGTGTCTATGACGTGGGGGACGAGGTGGCCAAGCACGTCAATGCAGCCGGCCAGGTGCCGCTGCTGGTCCGGAACGGGAGAACTGGTGCCCTCGTGGCCATTCCAGCGCAGTTCGGCACCGCATCACGGGCCATCAACGGCGTGCTCAATGCTCCGCAGGGGCTGCAGGTGCCGCCGACCTCGGTGATCACGGTGCGGCTGCTCGACGTCACGGAGCCGCAGTGGCGGGACGCGGCGCTCACGCAGGGGCAGCTGCCGGCGGCCCGTGGATTTCCGGTGTCGTATCGGCTTGATCCGCCCCCCGCCACGCCGCAGCACCGCTACGCCATCGATGCGCGGGTGGAGGATGCGGGCCATGTGCTGTTGCAGACTACCGCGCCGGTGACGCTCGCCTCGCTCGACCGTGAACAGCGGGTCGATCTCACGCTCGCTGGGCAGGCCGCACCGGCACCGACGGCCGTGGTGCCAAGCGCGCAGATCCAGCAGTGGATCCAGACCTATCTCGGCCGTCCGCCGCGGCCCTATGAGACCGAGGTCTGGCTGGCCGACCTTCAGCAGGGGAAGTCACTGGCCGATGTGCAGGCGGGCATCCTCAGCAGTTCGGAATACTTTGAGCGGCAGCGGTCCAATCGCGATCTCTACGTGACAGACGTGTTTCGCCAGCTCTACGGCGTGCCTCCCACGCCGGTGCAGCTCGCCGATCTGCAGGCCCGCTACGATCGGGCGCAGGGCGTGCGGCTGCCGTTTGTGCAACAGTTGCAGCAGCCGCCGCGGTAGATGCCGGCCTGTCACCTGAGAAAAGACCGGAGCCGGCGGTCGGTCCGCAATCGTGAGCGGCCCGTCTACAAACTTCCTCGTCGTGCTGCGATACTCCTCGTATGCAACCAGCCGACATACATCCTGTCGAGCACTCAACCAGTTCCGACTCCGTGCCCACGCCCGCGGTCGTCATCAGTGCGGTTCGCGTTCGCCGCAACATTGAGCGTCTGGCGAGCTACGCGGCTGCACACGGCATCGCCGTCCGCCCGCATACGAAGACCCACAAGAGCGTCGACATTGCCCGGCAACAGCTTGTGTCGGGGGCCGGGGGCTTGACGGTCGCGAAGCTCGGCGAAGCGGAGGCGCTTCTGCCGGCGTTCGAGGGCCGCGAGGCGGATCTCCTCGTGGCCTATCCCGTGGTCGACACGCCGCGCACGCAGCGGCTCGCCCGGCTCGCCCGCACCGCGACCGTACGGGTGGCGTTGGATACGATCGCCGCGATCGAGGCCGTGGGATCGGCGGCACGGACGGCAGGAGTCACGATCGGCGTGCTGGTGGATCTGGACGTGGGCATGGGCCGAACGGGCGTGCCGACCGCCGATGCACTCGAGACACTGGCGCAGGGGGTCGTTGCGACGAGAGGCCTGCGGCTCGACGGCATCTTCTGCTACCCAGGCCACATCTGGGCAAAGACCGGGGAGCAGGCGGTGCCGCTGGGGATCGTGGCCGCGAAGCTCGAGGAGGCGATCGATCGCTTTGACCGGCTCGGCCTGTGCCGCGATGTTGTGTCGGGAGGATCGACTCCGACGGCGTACCAGTCGCATCTCGTGCCGCAGGTGACGGAGATCCGTCCGGGCACCACCGTGTTCAACGACATGAACACGGTGCGTGGCGGCTTTTGCACGCTCGACGACTGCGCCGCCTCGATCATCTGTACGGTCGTGAGCGACGCGGTGGGCGGCCAGATCGTCCTCGACGGCGGCACGAAGACGTTCACGAGCGACCGCTGCGGGCCGGCGCCAGACAGCGGCCACGGACACGTCGTCGAATACCCCGACGCCATCATCACGAAGCTCACGGAGGAGCACGGGCAGGTCGATGTGACTCGGTGTGCGCAGCGGCCCCGCGTGGGCGAACGCGTCAGCGTCATCCCCAACCACATCTGCCCCTGCATCAACCTGCAGGATGCCGTCTGGTGGCAGGAGGCGGACGGCGGGCTGCGGCGGCTCACGATCGACGCCCGCGGCCGGCTCTCCTGACGACGGACGTGCGTCAGGCCCACGCGGCCCTCAGGAACCGCAGCCAGTTTCCGTGCATCACCTTCTCGATGTCGGCCGCCGGGTAGCCGCGGCGTGCCAGGAGCGAAGGCACGCGGCCGAGATCGGCGATCGTTTCCAGATCGTACGGCGCCTGCTCGCGGCCGAAGGCCCCGTCGAGATCCGAACCGATGCCGATATGCTCGGCATTGCCGGCAATCTGGCAGACGTGGTCGAGATGGTCGATCATCACATCCAGATCGCAGTTCAGACCCTGTGGCGTCGATTTCCCGCGGACCCAGCCGGGCACCATCATCCAGGCGTCGAGTGCCCCGCCGATCACTGCGCCCCGGTCCACGAGGGCCCGGATCATCTCGTCGGAGAACTGCCGGTTGTGATCGACCAGCGCGCGACAGTTGTTGTGGCTGGCCCAGACGGGCCCGGAGAAAATCTCGAGCGCGTCCCAGAAGGCCGCGTCGCAGAGATGCGTGGCGTCGAGGATCATACCGAGACGGTCCATCTCGCCGATCAGTTCCCGCCCGGCGGCATTGAGCGACGACGAGGCATCGGTGCCATGGGCATAGCGGCCGGGGCCATAGTGTGCCGGACCGACGGCTCGGAGACCGTAGCCATGCGCCCGCTCGAGATGCGCCGGCGTGATGAGCGAATCGGCGCCTTCGAGGGAGAGGATGTAGCCGATCGGGAGCCGTGAGGTGTCGCCTCCAACGCCGATGGCCGCGAGCCACCTCGACACGTGGGCGTCGAGCCCGTCGCGGTCGGCGATCTGCACCATCTCCCCGGCCTCTTCCATCGTGCGATACCACTGCAGTTGGGCCTGCGTCTGCGACCAGGCCTGCTCGGGCGAATTCCAGCCGGGCAGCGGGTTGTCGGCAGCGACGTAGCGGGCGATCTGCGTGGCGACGACGAGGCCGATGTCGCCGCGACGCAGGTCGGGGAAGGAGACGACGGCATTGCCGCGGTCGGGCTTGTCGGTGAGGCCACGGGCACGCTCGCGGGCGTTGAGTTCGACGGCAGGGAGCCGCAGGTCGCGGTTCCACTCCATGGCGTTCATCGAGAGATCAAGATGCGCATCGACGGTGAACATGGTTTCGTATCCAACGGATGAATAGGGGGACGACGAGCAGGTCGGCAAAGCTGTTGGCGCCGGTCGCGACGGCGATGATGTCAGGCGTGGACACGGGCTAGCGAACCGCGAGGATCGCCACGAGGCGGCGGGCCCGGTCGGTGAGTTCGGTGAAGCGACCGGCTTTCAGCGTCTCGGCATCGACGAGGTGGGATCCCATGCCGACGCAGAAAACGCCCGCGGCGAACCAGGCCTCGAGGTTTGCCTCGTCGAGCGTCACCCCTCCGGAGGGCATCAGCTTCAGCCAGCCGCACGGGCCGCGCACTCCCTTGATGAACGCCGGCCCTCCGAGGGCGTCGGCGGGAAACACTTTGATCACGGACGCGCCGAGCCGGTGGGCCTGGATCATCTCCGTCACGGTGCCCGTGCCCGGACACCACGGTATCGCCTGCTCGACGCAGTAGCGGCCGACGTCGGCATCGAGGTTCGGGGCCACGATGAACCGCGCACCGGCCGCATGAAACGCCTCGGCCTGCGGGCGGTCGATGATCGTGCCGGCGCCGAGCATCATGTCGGGCAGCCGGCCGGCTGCCTGTTCGGCGAGCGTGCGGAACACGTCGAGGGCCCCGGCGGAGCGGTTGGTGAATTCGACGATGCGAACACCTCCGGCGTGCAGGGCTTCGAGCACCTGCATCCCTGTGACGGCGTCGCCGCAGTTGAAAAGCGGCAGAAACTTCTGCCGTGCGAGCAGGTCGATGATCGTGGAATCGCTGTGCATGCGTGCCATCCTAGGCGAGTTCGAACAGGGCTTCGATCTCGACGGGGATGTCGTCGGGAAGCGACCCCATGCCGACGGCGCTCCTCACGCCGATGCCGAGATCGGCGCCCCAGATCTCGGCGAAGAGTTCGCTGGCGCCGTTGATCACGTATGGGTGCTTCTCGAAGTCGCCGGTGCAGTTGACCATGCCAAGCACCTTGATCACCCGCTTCACTCTGTCGAGGCTGCCGAGGTTGGCGATCAGCGTGGCGAGCATGGTGAGCGCCACCTGGCGTGCGGCCGTCTTGCCCCCGTCGGCGTCGAGGTCGCGACCCACGCGGCCGCGCATCAGCGTGCCGTCGGACAGGAGCGGTCCGTGGCCCGAGACATACAGATGCTGGCCCACCACGAGGCAGGGCTTGTAGACGCCGACCGGCTTGGGCGCCGGTGGCAGCGTGAGGGCAAGCGATTCGAAACGATGATGTGGCGTCATGGAAGTCATGGAAGTCATGGAGGCAGATTCCTCTCCTGAGACCCAGCCTGGTGCAGGCCCCCTCTGTGGGCGGCCGTCGGAAAAGAAGCGTACCCGACAACGCTATCGGTGGAAGTCACCCGCTCGTCTCGCCGCCGGTGACGCCCAGCAGGCCGGTCTCGAAGCCCCGCGCCACGGCCTGCGCTCGGTCGGCGGCCCCGAGCTTTTCCATGATGGCGGCGACGTGCCAGCGTGTCGTGCGTTCCGAGATGCCGATCAGCCGCCCAATCTCCGCGTTGGTGAACCCCTGGCGGATGAGGCTGAGCACCTCGAGTTCTCGATGGGAGAGACCACGACGAGCCGAGGCAGGCTGTGGGCCGCCGCTTGCAGGCCGCGGGTCCGGGAGTTCACCCCGGTGTGCGGCGCGGATCGCGTCAGCGAGTTCACCGCGGCGGATGTTCTTCATCACGTAGCCACAGGCTCCGGCATCCATGGCATGGCGAACATCTTCCGGAGCCTTCGAGGAGGTCAGCATCATCACCCGGGCATCGGGAAACGCTTTTCGCAGCCGACGCAGCGTCTCGACGCCATCCATGCCCTCCATGCTGATGTCCATGAGACAGATGTCGGGATGGTGAAGCCGCCAGAGTTCGAGTGCCGAAGGGCCGTCGTCCGCCTGAGCCACCACCTCGAAGCCGGGTTCGAGCCCCAGCAGGTTGGCGAGGCCGATCCGCATCACCGGGTGATCGTCCACGAGCATGAGACGGATGGACGAAGTTGATTTCATGGCAGGAGTAGCCGTTGCCCGCAGAGGACCGCCTTCGATTGCACCTCGCTATTGGATCATGCCGCCCCCTCGCCGCGAAACTGGCGGATCCGCCAGGTGCCAGCGGCGGGCTTTTCACACGAGCTGCTGGTCGTAAACGCGGCGGCTGACGTTCGCCCGCACGGTCGTGCCTCCGCCGGGGGTGCTCTCGATCCCCAGGCTTCCGCCGAGCCGCTCGACGCGTTCCTTCATGCCCTCGATGCCAAAATGCCCCTGCTCCACCCCCTGCTGGGTGCCGGGAACGAAGCCCCGGCCATCGTCACGCACCGTGAGCTCGATGCGGCTGTCGGGGGCCTCGGCAGCGACTGTGATCGCCACATGAGCGGCGTGGCCGTGGCGGAGGGCGTTGCTGACCGCCTCCTGGAGCACGAGCAGCAGGTTGCCCGCGACGAACTCGGGGAGTTCCTCGAGCGATCCGCTCGTCTCCACGGTGATCTGTGCGGCGTATTCCTGCCCCATCCGCTCGGCCAGGGCCCGCAGGGCCTCGGGGAAGGTGCGGCTCCGGAGCGGCAGGCTGCGGAGCGTCCACACCGAATCGTGCAGCTGGCTCATCGCGTGGTCCACCATCCGCTGCGCCATGTCGAAGTGTTTCTTGGTCTCGGCCGCGTCGAGGCGGCCGCTCACCTCGCATGCCTCGAGCTGGTAGCCGATGCCGCCGAGCGTCTGCAGGAGCGTGTCGTGGAGGTTGGCGGCGAGCCGGTTCCGTTCCCGGAGCGTGGCGTCGAATTCCACCGCGGCATCCCGGCGGGTCCGCATCTCCTTGGCGAGCTCCGCGGATTGCGCGATCACCTGACGTCGTAGGAGGACCACCCAGGTGAAGGCCGCCAGCAGCACGGCGGCCAGGCCGGCCATGGCCTGCAGCAGACGTCGCGGCGTCCACCATGACGGACCGCGAACCACCTGCACGTCGGCCGGCGAACGCAGCAAGAGCCCGATGCGTTCGACGTTCGGCCGCACGCGGTAATCGTAAGTGAGATCCATGTCGACGATCCCGGTGAGCGACAACTCGCTCCCAGCCTGCAGGGCGAGCAGGCGGCTGGCGCCTTCGCCAGAGAGCTTCGCCACGAAACCGGACTTGCCGGCGGTCAGCACGAGCTGGCAGCCGTCGGCGATCCGCTGCGCCTCGAGCAGCCGGGCCTGCACCGTCACGAGCAGGCCATCGGCGGCGGCCTCCCGCAGGCCGAGCTCGGAAAGAGTCACGGCGACCGGCGGCGGCGCGGCGTCGGTACGGATCGGCCGCACGACCGCCTCCTTCAGCCCGGCGATCCGGCGGTTCATCGAAAGGAATCCCGCCACTTCCACGCGATCGCCGACATGCACGGGGTCCGCGGCACGCGTCTCGACCCGCACGCCGGAGGCGGCCTCCTGAATGTAGAAGCACCGGCCGGGCTGCACATACGTGACGACACCCTCCACCCGCATCCGGTGGGCGCCCTGCGGCGTGGTGCGATAGCCCGCCAGCCCGCCGAGCGGCACCTTGGGGGCCTCGAAGGGCTGCGCCAGCGCCGACCGTTCGACCACGAGATCATTGGCGCTGTTCATGTGGATGCGGGGCGACAGGAAATCACCGCGGCGGTTGTAGCAGGCGCCGCAGACGCCCTGGATCCGCACCTCGGCATCGACGAGCGCCGAGGGATCCGGGCTGAACGCCGACTTCGGAAAGAGCGCCCCCACCTCGCCGGGCTCGGCGTCGATAAAGAGCAGCCATGCCGACTCCGACTCCCGGAATCCCTGTACGACGCCGCGGACGTCGACGCGGAGGTGGTCGGCGGCGCCGCTGAAGAGAAATGGGTAATCGGCTTGCCTCGGCTCCGGCAGCGATCCGCGGCCGACGACCTCGACCTTCCGGGGCAGGATCATGGTGCTGTAGAGATTGTCGCGGGGTGTGGGGCCCTGCCGCGTGGCGATGCCCTCGACCTCGACCTCCATGCCTGGCTCGACTCCCTTGAAGGGGCTCGGGGCATCGGGGCCGAGGACCTTCATCTGGCGGGCGAAATCGCTCGTCACCCAGATGCCGGCCGACTCGTCCTGGATCGCAGCCCCGTCCATGTCGTCTCCCCGCCACGTGACGACGCCGCGGACGCGGACAGGCATGCCATCGATCGCCACGTCATCCGGCAGGGCTTTCAATGCGGCGATGCTGCGGAGTGGCGGCCGCTCGTCGGCCCACGCCACAACAGCGCATGAAAACGTTACCAGCCACCCGAAGGCGACGTTCCACGACGGGGTCTTTGCTGCCGCAGCCATCCGTGCCAACTCCCTGCCGTCGAGCCTACGTACACAGCGCGGCCCATTCAAGGTTGCGTCGGCAGGTCACCGCCGCACCGCCCTCGCGTCGGCGGTTTCGAGTTGGAACGTGCCGGTGTTCGTTGGCCAGACGATCCACTCTGGATGGTCGGGACCGCCGTCAGGGCTTCCAACGGTAAAAATTGCTGCGGCCGCCGAAGCCGCTGTTCTCCGTGAACACGAGATACTCGCCGTTCTTGCGTTTGAAGGCGCGGATGCCCATCGAGGCGTCTTCCCATGCGCTGCAGCCCGACACCTCCGGCCCGCAGGAGAGGATCGTGTCCCGCTTGCCGGTGAGCGAATCGTAGACATGCACCTCGCCCCACAGCGAAGCCAGAAAAATCTTGTCGCCGGCTGCATCCAACGCCTGAAACTGGATCGTGCAGCCCCACGGCCGGCCGATCTCGTACATGAAGTTCGGATCGGTGTCGGGGTTGGGCAGACGGAATCGCCACCGCGGGGTGCGGTTGCCCTTGCTCCAATCGTCGTAGCGGGCCATGTATTGGATCGGATCCTCCTTGTCGGCCTCGCGGCTCTTGTCCGGGCCGATCAGGATCATGACGTCGGTGGCGACGTCGTAGTCGACCTTGCAGCCGTTGCCCCAGCCCCGCGCAGGCTTTTCCGTGCCGTTGCCCGGGAACGGGATGTCCTCGACCTCGCCTTCGGCCGTGCCGTAGCGTGGACCGCCGTGGGAAGCGAGCCCCAGCATGCGGAAGTGCCGCACGATCGGCGGCTGCGGGCCGGCGTGAATCAATGCCAGCCAGATGTCGCCGCGGTCGTCGACCGCGAAGCTCGACAGGCCTCCGTTATTCTTGTGCGATTGGACCTCGTCGGGCGTTTCACGGCCGTCGCCATTGGCATCAATCCAGACGTGCGTGCCGTCCTTTCGCACTTCGCCGCAGGGAACCGCGATCTCCCCCTCGTAGCGAAAGATCTTGCAGCTCTCCACCTGCCCCTGGCCGCTCGTGTAGAGCACAAGTTTCCGCTCGGGGCCGACGCGGCGGACGATCGCCTGCGAATTGCCCTGCCGAAGCGGCGTGCCGAACCGGCCCGCATCCCAGGAATAGCTCTTCAAGCTCCATTCCCGACCCGGTGCGGTCTTGTCGAGATCGAGCCCCATGTGGACGTAGGTGCTGTAGATCTCGGTGCCGTCGCTGTCAGGATCGACGTCGGGCGTGTTGCAGAACATCAGGCTGTTGAGCCTCCACTCGAGCGTGCCGTCGGGCATGAACTTTCGCAGGTCGGTGCCCTGCAGACCGGAGGAAACGTAGATGCCCCCCTTCTCGTCGATGCCCACGCCCGTGAGGCCGCAGAACCGTGCATCGCCACCGGCCGCCGGATCGGTGATGCGGCCGGGATGGCTGCCCGCGTAGATGCCCTGCTTCACGCCAAACGTGTCGGCCAGCGCCGGCTTGCTGGCGAGATGGTCGTAGATCTGGATGTTTTGGTCGGGCCCGTTCTCGGCCACGAGCAGCCGGTCGTTGACCGTGTCGTAGGCGAGACCAGCCGGATTCACGACGTCGGTGATCTGCCGACCTGTGAAGGTGCCGTCGGGCTTGTAGCACTTGATCGCAGCGGGATAGCGGGCGGTTGTAGTCTCCGCCTTTGCTGGAAAGTCGTTGGCTCGCTGCGTGATCCAGAGGTGGCCGCGTGAGTCGACGGCCATCGATCCCGGCCGGTCGAATGCAAAGCGGCGGTCGGCGACCTCGTGCAATTCTCCTTCGAACCCGTCGACGGCCGGCCCGCCGCAGTTCAAGGCAAACACTCTCTTTCCGTCGGCTGCCAGCACCTCGAAGCCACAGACGACGATATGACCGTTGCCGCCGGCGCCGCGTTCGAAGACGACCGTGAGCTTGCCATTCGCATCGGGCTTGGCCCCGGGAAGATCGACGACCACCGCCTTGAACGGCCCGCCGGCCGCGGCCACCACGTCGAAGGCCGTCACGGTCTTGGTCTGCGAGCCGCCGATATTGATCAGCCGACGGCCGGGCTTTTCCTCCTTATATTCCGCGAAGTGGCAGCGGATGGTGTAGGTCTTGCCGGTTTCCAGTCCGGAGACGACGTAGGGCGTGTAGTCGGTCTCTCGCTGGCTCTGGTAGACGATCGCCGGCGCGGCGTTGGCGACGCCCGCGGTGTCGACCGGCTTCGCGGCGATGTTCACGGTCGTGTTGCCGGCGAGATACCGCGGCGTGAAGGCGTCGGGCCGCACCACGCGGATGCAGTTGTCGCGGGCATCGCCCACGAAGAGTTCGTCCCCCACTTTCGCCAGGCCGCAGAGGATGTTCATGCCCTTCGCCTTGTCGAAGGGATCGATCGTGAGATAGAGCGGCTTGGTGGCGGCCGCGGTGCCGAGCATGTCGGTCTCCCAGAGATGGCGATTGGAGATCGCGTAGACATGGCTGCCGTCACCCGTGATCGATCCCTCCCCGCAGAAGCCGCTGCCAAACGCCTCGTTGCCGTCGCGGAAGCTCTTCACGACGCGGCCATCGCGATAGAGCTTGATCGCCTCGCCGCCCCCTTCGTCCCAGAAGGCGTTCGTGTAGCAGGTGCCGTCGGGGGCGGTCCAGAGGCTGCCGATGTGGTTGGAGACGTGGCGGTCGGAGCGGTTGCCGCCGAACGAATTGCCCACCCAGCTGGTGCGGTGACCAAGTCGAGGTGTGCCGATCCTGATCTCGTCGAACGTCGCCGTGGCCGAATCCTTGCCCGGGCCGCCGGCGACGAAGAAGCCCACCTCGAGCGGCCCCTCGGCCGCGAACTGGCTGCCGCCGGTGTTGCCCAGCGGGCTCCAGAGCTTGCCGTCAGGAGATTTTGAGACGGCGAAGTTCATGCCGAGCCGGGTGAGCCTGAGCCACAGTGGTGGCGACTGCCGGATGGCGATGCCACTCTGGGCATGGAACATCTTCCCGTCGCCGCCGGCGGCCGGCTCGCGGACCATCCAACGGAGAGCGTGGTCGCCCTCCTTCGTATCACGGAAACAAAACTCGACCGTGGCGGCCGGGCCCGTCGGGCTCGTGCCGCTGCGGATCATGATGCCGCCGCGGGCATGCTCAGGCCCCTCAAAGGCCGCCAGCCTGGCCACGATCTCCACGTCGCCCCCGGGATGGGCGAAGGAGGTGAAATGCAGCTGGTCGCCCTTCTGTTGCGTGCCGGTTCCGGAGCCGATGATCCGCAGCGAGCGGTCGCCCGACTGGCTGGAACCGGCGAACTGGCTGGAGCCGGCGACTGGGGGCTGGCCGATGTCGGTGTCGCGCCATTCTTGAGCTGGCGGTGCCGCCAGGGCCAATTCGGAATGGCAGATGGCGGCAGCAACGGCCGCGATGGCCGAAAGGAGGAAGATTCCGTATCGCTTCATCGCGTGTCCCTTCATGCTGTGCTTACTTTGGCAAGGCCGTTGTCAGCCCGCTGCCGGCCTGCGGCAGGTCACTTTTTCTCGAGGTCAAAATTGCACTCGTTCGGGCCCACCTTCAGTTCGGCCGTGAGCCCGCTGCTCTCGTTCGACGTATAGCGGTCGGGGAACCGCACCGGCTTGCGATTGCCCTTTGCGTCCACGGCTTCGGCCTCGTTGATGGAGATCTTGCATCGGCCGGTGAAGACTCGCTTACCGTGGGCACCGCCGGTGAAGAGTTCGTACGTGCCTTCGGCATTCGTGACGCCGCCGGCGCCCGGGCCCGCTTCGGGCGCAAACATCACGAGCACATCCACCAGCGGCTTTCCGGCCAGAGTCACCTTGCCACGGACGCTCGCCTTGTCGTTTGGCCTGCAACCCGATAGCGGCAGGATCGCCAGTAGAACGCAGCAGTACACGGCAAGACGGGCGGCAGGCCAGCGGACACTGGGCCACGCCTTATTCGAATTCACCATGCTGGGGTTCCCCGAGGCGATCTCACCAAACACGACTGACAATTCCGACGCTGCACTATTGCGGCAGACCCTTCTGCTGGCCGCTGTCGCGGACGGCCATGTCCTTGAACAGGTTGGTGTCGATGCCCTCGGTCAGGAAGTTGACGCTCCCGTCGGCGAAGAGGACCCAGGCCCCGGGCCCTGCATGGGCGGAACGGATGGGGGTCTTACTCGATTGGGTATACATGCCGCCGTAATAACCGCCAGCGGAGGGGCAAACGCGGGTGCCGAGAGGATCCGTGACCGTGGTCACGTTGACCTGCCCCCATGAATGACGCCAGATTCTAAGTTAGGGTTTTGCCCTCCAACAGACCAGCCCTGTGCGGTTGCGGAGGCGCAGCCGTAGCAACCGCACAGGGCTGCAGCGACTCTGGGGCCGGG
>Ga0214919_10002399_pt1 | contig 29500 bp, 31 predicted proteins | sample LL1503_MetaG_FD_177994 | JGI IMG/M metagenome (GOLD analysis project Ga0214919, IMG submission 177994) | Freshwater microbial communities from Lake Lanier, Atlanta, Georgia, United States - LL-1503 | ecosystem: Environmental > Aquatic > Freshwater > Lake | place: USA: Georgia | collected... | reverse complement strand
ATTCTACAACACCATATGCAGTAGGATTATTTACTTGGTATGCAAATACAATTGCACCATTTAATGTTGGTTTCATCCTAGCCATTCCATGAAAAATATTATCTCCTAATATTAATCCAACCGCATCATTCTGAATAAAATCTTCTGCAATTATAAATGATTCAGCAATACCTCGTGGTTTATATTGAACCTTATAACAAATATCTAATCCTAAATGTTTACCGTCACCAAACAATTTCTCATACAAAGGTAAATATTCTGGCGTACTAATTATACAAAATTCTTTTATACCACATGTTATCATTGTGGATAGTGGATAATAAATCATTGGTTTATCATATACAGGAAGTAACTGTTTATTAACAGTTGAAGTAAGAGGATATAATCTACTACCAGTTCCTCCAGATAAAATAATTCCTTTCATATAACTCTTATATTTATAGATAAATAGACCGTTTATGATTTATATAATTTTTTTAAATACATTTTTGTTGGTTCTCTGGTTTAACACAGATGCATTTGTTGAATACTTAAAATTCACCGGCAATTTATTCAAAATCAAAGAGTATGAACTTGAAAAAAATAATGACTTTAGTTTGAACTACCACTCATTTTTATTAAGAAAATACAACAGCTTTTTGATTAGACTAATTACATGTCCACTATGTTTTAATTTTTGGATAACTTTTCTGTTTACAATTGTTTTTAATTATCAATTTATTTGTATTCCAATAATATATATACTATCATTATTGATATATTTTATATTTACTAAGTTATCACCATGAATATAAGCAACGTTACTGATTTCTATTATTTAGTCAAAAGGTCAAATCTACAATCATTTAATTCAAACTTAAACGTGTTTCTTGATTGTGTGGATAACTATAACCGTATCTGTAATTGTAAATCAAATGAAAAATCAAACAAGTACAGAGAGTGTCATGATCTATACAAAAGAACTGTTTTAAATGACATTGCAGCAATAAAACATGAAATATTTAAAAACACAACTGACAGTGTAGTTGTGTTTTATGACGGCGGAACAGTTATTCTTACATTAACTAAGTAATGTTTTTAAAACATCTTTAACACAAGAATTCAAATACGGATTATCAATTATTGATTGGTTATTATCAGCTTGTTTCCATTCCAGTTGACAATCACTCTTAAGTTTTACCAACGGATCATTAATTCTTTCATGTTCATTGGGTGGTTCTGTAAATACACGTTGATCCCAATCATTATAAGTGTATTTGCTTACATGAACTAATTTACCACCCAATACTTCTTTAACCCAATACACTTCATCTTTTGGATACTGGTCATATCTGATATCAGATACAAAAATTACTTCACTGTCATCTGATTCTATGTCTTTCTGTAGCATAGATGTCCAATATGTACCCTCAGTTTGTTTTCTCTTTACTCCACCATACCACACCAACATTTCTCTAAAAATATCCTTATCTTCAGTTTTCTCTGTAAAGACATCTAATCCTAACTTTGTTTTGATAAATTCTTCACAATCTTTTTTAAGATAATAAGCTAATGCATATTGCTTAGCTTTGATACCATTTTGTGACAATTGTTTAATTGCAATGTCACAAAACAAATTTTTGCCACTACGGGCAACACCAGATACACCAATATATTTTTTAGTCATTATCAAATAATTTCTCCAATTCTTTTTCAGTTTTGCCGTATAACTTACATACATTAACCAAATCTGTCAATCCTTTTTCATTATTAACCATCATAACACAATAGTCATACGCATCTGATTTACTTATCTGATAATGAGTAGCAACCAATTGAATTAACTCTTTGTTGATAGATTTCTTACTAGCCTTAATCCACTTACAAAACTTACGTCCATGTGGAACCACATCACAACTCACCTTATAAAACAATCTATCTGGAATAGAATCAAAATATTTAGAGATGTATGCAATCTCTTCAATACAAGATTGATCCATACTCAATCCCATCAATAATACATACTTATTGAAAGATTTCTTTTCTTCTACTGACAATTTATCATAATAATCAGGAGATTTTACTTCTCTGATATGGTTGATGTGATCAAACAACCCCTTACTCTTCACTAAGTTTTTTTTCTCTTCTTTCAATGTTTCTGAGTTTTTCACTGATTGAAGGGTCTTGTTTTTTGGTGGTCTTCCCATAATAATTGTTAATTCTAGCTCTTAGTGAATTTATAATTGTCAACAAATGTTTCTGATTTTCAAATAATGTGTTTACATCAGTTGTTAACTTACTTACAGTTTCCTCCAAATTCTTTGAAAATTCAAGAGTTTTCTTGATCTTATTTTCCAGATATAAAGAATATAACGCCACTGCTAGTAAAGCAAGTGGCGTTACAAACTTGGAATACAAAGACAATGAAACTGCAATACTTGCAAGTACAACTACTATAATTAGTTTAGTAATACTCATTGTCTTTATTGTGCCTACATTAGGCAGTAACTTCAGCTAATACATTCTTTAGAGCATTGATTTGACGACCATTTAGCTCAATGCGCTTCTTACCAGCACGAATTGTCAAACGCTTACCAACACTCTTAACTCCTTTGAATGGAGCAGAAGCAAAGGTCTCTAGACCTTGAACCTTGTTGTAAGCGAATGTAGTCTTATTCTTTGTATTTTTACGTGTAACCATATGTTTTATTTATTTATTTATTTTATGTTTTTGTTTATTGTTAGTCAATCAACTAACTATTAAGACTCTAACATGATACCTATCTTCCGTCAACACTTATCATTAATTATATTTGAAATTCTTTTTCAAACCGTTCAATAGCATAGTCCTTAGCCTTGAATTCAAACTCATAATCAACGCCGTCCATGTCAACATATTCTTCAGGAATACTACGAACATAATCACCATGCGCACGTGGATTTTTGTTGGTTGGATCATTGTCACTAAAATGAAATAGAGGACGATACTTACCCCATGTTGACATAGCCAACTTCATTGCATCCTTAGAAGACAATTTACCGTTATTACAACGAAAATGAAGATTGTCATACGTAATAGGGATACCAGTATTTGAATAAATCAAATCATACAATTCATCAACTTTCCAACTGTTAGGTTTGTCTTCATTCTCAAGAACAAGACGAGACTTAACATTTACGGGAAAATCATTGTATACATCAATGAACCGTTTAGCAATATCCTTGGTATCACCTTTGTAACAATTCATATGAATATTGATTGGAGCTTCATATGACTGTGGTAGACCAAACAAATCCATCACAGTAGCGTGATTTTTTAGTTCTACAATAGACTTCTGCACAACTGATGCATTAGCAGAAGCAGGTACCACAAATTGGTCTGGATGAGTAGAACACCGTACTTTATTTTTTGTAATAATTTCTGAACCAAGTTTAAACATTTCATAAATTTTATTTTTATCTGGGAGAATATCAAATGACAAATTTGCTTCTGGCAATGTAGCCAACGGAAACAAATCACTGCTAATACGGTAATTCCATCCTTTACTTGCACACAATGAAATGATTTGTACCGTAGTAGATACATTGTTCAGTGTACGTTTGGATACAGTGTCAACAGCACTTTTACGTTCCAAAGCAAGAAACCGTGTCTTTGTCATGGTGTTTGCTTTGATACCTTTTTCTTGCAACTGCAAGGAAATACAACATAGAGATTTTTTCATCTTTTTTATTATAACAGCAAATTATAAAATGTCAACGTCCAACTTCAGAGAAAAAGCTAGATTTGGCTTCTTCATAGGACATACCAATCATTTTATTATAATAAAGAATATCAGACTTTAAATTTCCTTCACTCTTTAACTTTTTATACCGTTCAATAGCCTTTGGTTTCCACCATTCCATAATAGCATCAGTATCCCGTTTAAAGAGTTCTTTCATCTTCAATTCATCTTCACCAATCTTGTTTTGTAGAAATTCCTTGGTGTTCTCATAAAAACAACTGTAATACACACCACGTTCATATCCATGCGTATAATCTGATGTTTTGATATTGAGAGATTGAAAAATCATACTTAATACACGATTCTTTGCACCAGTAACAGGTCCACTAACACCTTCTTTTTGTGTCATGGCTTTCTTATAATCATCTGCTTTTTTCTCTTTAACCCATTGATGCCATGTATTGTACACACTATCATCTGGTTTAATTGTCATCTTACCAGTACTAGAACCACACTTATGCCACCACTTCAAACTGTTATACATACTGTAACTACCATACAATGAAGTGGTTGTGATTCCTACAAGAGTTTGACCATATAGATCTTTCCAAATTTTTCTGGTTGCACTTGATGTAACCAAAGCAGCTACTAGTTTACCGCCCAAGAAATTATAACCAAATGGTTGTGTACTCATAATACAACTACCAATTGCACTATGTACCAACTTTTTATGTTCTAGTTTGTTCTCAGGAGTCCATCCAATATAATTGTCTCTGTCTGTAATAGTAATTACATCACTTGAAATACTAACCACTCCCAAATAACGTGGATTGTTTTCATTACCGTCACTGATTAATAATTTAATAAACCTACCAGGAGTTTGTGCATATTCCATGGTATGACAAAATGTTCTCAACATCACCCAATCAGTGTCAATTGGATCATCAACTACATGAACAACAGTTGGTTTAATTTGTTCAATTTCTTTAATTGTAAGTTCTTGATTGTTGATGTCAGTTGGTGTCCAAATCTTAGCTTTGGTTACACCAGATTTATTTATGTAACTAGATAACTGTTGTACTTCAACCCATTTTTTATAGAATGTCTGTTCTTCAGCAGACATGGATTTTAAAAAGTCAAGGTTTTTAATGAACTTGCGTTTTTCAGTTTCAAAGTCAAAATCATCAGTGTCAAAAAATGGATTACTCATACTATTTATATATACCATGACTTTCAAAAAAATCAACCCTAAAGAAACAGTTTTCTATGTTTTTGAAACCTCCACCATTAAGTTTAGTATCTTTGATGGTGAGATGGATGAAGCTATTTATTGGGGAAATTGGAACATGGTGACAGCTATAGTAAAAAATATTAAAAAACAAAATCCCAACGTCAAATTTTATTATTATTCAAAAGATAATAAAGAAAAAATGGTATTGGCCCCTGATTGGACCAATACCTTGAATACTGTTATTGCACCTTGATATCTAATTTAATTACAGAGTATTTGGTTTCATCATACATACCTGTATTAAACTCATACCAAATTTCTTTCTCACTCAAATGTACTTTGAGTAATTTTTTTGTTTTCAAACAAATTATGCCGTAGATGACAGCTACATCAGAGTCATCACACGGCAGTTTGTTTGTTTGTTTCTTTTTAGGCATTAACAGTTGTCTTTGACACTTCAACTTCTGCTTCTACTGGTGTTTCAGTAGGCTTGCTTGTAACGTCAAGTACCTTGACAGTATTGTACTTATCATGAAGTACAACTTCTGCTTGACGTGCGGTAGCAAGAACATCCTCAGTAACTGGATTCATTGCGAATGCCAACTTTGGACGACCCTTACCTCCATGAATAGTACCAATCTCAGCAACAGTTCCATCATCAATAGCATTCTTGAGACGTACACGAAGTGTGATTGGAATGAACTCCTTATTTGTTTCCATTAGATCAACAATAGTAAAATACTTATCTGCTGATGGCCAGGTTACAGTTAGGTTTGTCTTGTTCTTACGATTTGTCTTCTTATTACTCATATTTTTTTGTGTTTTATTTTTTTGTTTATGTTTACTGGTTGACTCTCAACCTTGTAAATACTTTATATTATATCTTCCAAACTGTCAATGACTTTTTTCAAGAAACATGCGGTTCATTGTTTTGGCAACCTGTAAAAGATTGTTTGGATTGATGAATGTCGCATTTGTTCCATACATTTTCTTAAACAACTCCACAGAGTTTGAGTTAACATAATCATTACATTTAATAAAATAACTCAAAACAGAATATCCTTGACTCTTGATCTTTGTTACCTGTTTCTTGGTATGAAGTGCGGCAGATTCTTGACTATAACTAATACGATCACCATTCTGTGTGGTATAGTTCATGGCTGGTTCTCCGTCACTAAAATTTAAAAAATAATAATCTGTCTCAACAGATGTCTCAGGCAAATGTTTCATAATTGCTTCATATGACAATCCTTCTGGAGTAGATCCATTTGGGTACAAATATGGAAACAATGACTTAATCTTACTAATTTTATCCACAGCAGAATCATATCCAATAATCACATAGGGATTAGAAGAACAAGAAGAATTGCCAGAATTAAATGTAGTTCTAAATGATACAGTTACCCTTAGATTATCAATCATAGAAGCAGCCTTACAAATAGCAACAACACTTGTAATAGTCTTTGTCCATTTGTCTCCCCTCATACTTGAACTTGCATCTACAGAAATATGAATATATGAATTTTTATACTTTGAAACATCAATTGTATGAAATACATTTTCATTATCAAAAGACAGTTCAGATAAAATTCTACGATCAATCTTACCAACAGGCTTACGCATATACTTGGTATTATTAACTTCACTACGAATCTGTAGTTTACGACCAAGAGCCGCACCCATCACCAATCCAGCATTTACAGCCTTTTGGCTGTCTTGATTAAGAACAGCAGTAGAATCATACCGTCCAATATAATGATTATATACAACATATTTCAACGGAAATACATCAGTCTCAATCAATTCCTTAGTCAATTTAGTTACAAGAATAGTATCAACACTGTAATATCCGTCTGATTTGAGATAATCAGAACCACTCTTTACCAGTGTCATTCCACTCTGTTCAATTGCGTCAAGAATCTTCTTCTCCTTTTTATTAACCCTCTTTTTCTTAATATTACCGTTCAAGAAATCTTTCTGTTTCTGTATAGCTTTCTTGATTTGTTTATTTTTACTATCTGATACTTCAGGATCAAAACTACTATCATTCTTTACATTATCAGTTGATGCTGATGGTGACTCCACCTTTTCTCCACCCAATGCATCATCTACTGATTCTCCTTCTCCAACTTCATCTGATAATTCATTCTTTTTCTTTTTATGTTCTGTAATATTACTAAGAATGATTTTAGCTACTTCCATAGCAACATTCAAACGGTCTTTTGGTGTAGTTAATCGTTGAATATTAGACAGATTAATTACCTTAGCAATTTCACGCAATCCAGGCAATGCATCCAAATCAGTATGTTCATTTGTAAAGTTAATCATACGAGTTTCATAACTTTCAATAGAAGGTACACGATATAGATTGCTCTTTAACATCACTTTAATCTTTGGACTATCAAAAAATTTCTCATACAACGCTAAATAATATCCACGATAGCCTGGAGCATTATTATATACATACCAATCAATATAACGATCTTCTACATAGTTAAGACAAGTCTTAACCAAGACAGCTACTTCATCTTTACTAACTTGAAGTGGTTGTGCCAGATCATAAAGACTACGATCAACCTTTGTCCAAATACTCTTAATTAAGTCAAAGTCAGACAATACAACGTGACTACCTTCATGTAGTGCAAGTCCTACAGCAGGATCAAAGTCTGATTTATCCAAAATGTCTGCGGACAAATATACTGACTTACCATCCGTACAATTATCCTTACCTTCAGAACTAAAATAAACAGGAACAGATTTGCCTGTCAAAATATTGACGAAGTTACTTACAGCACGGCGTGCTACAGCCAACTTAATTAGATTGAAGTTTACAGATGAACCCACATCAATATCATCTTGATAGATGTCATCATCATCCAACCAATAATCACTGTAATTACTCATATATTTTGACAGGCAATGTTTTGTTTATTTATTAAAACGGAGGTTGTTCTAGTGACTTAGCCAACGGATCTGAAAACAAATTGTCCTTAGTTTCAACCTTGACATACTTTTGAACCAATTGTTTTACATATGTCCGTTCACTGTCCATACCTCCTTCAACCGCAAAATTAGGATAAATGGCAGTCTCAGCAATTTCAAGCAAATTAAACCCATCCAAGATCAACTCTGAAATCTCCACGGTTGACCGTGTTGGGATAAAATTACTCAACTTGCTGTCTTCATTCTTGACTTGATCACGGGTATGGACAGCAATTTCAACAACTGCATTCAAAATATCAAGATGACCAACATCAGAGATATTGAAACGGTTCTTTAGATAATTGAACTCAACTTCTTTGCTCAATGGACTCATTTCCAACTTGACAGGAAAACGACTCATCAAAGCACGGTCCATAACACGGGTGGAAGTATATTCATTACCAATGTTAGCCGTACCAATGAAACATACACCTTCAGCCACACTAACCACTTCACTATCCTTCTTTTCATCCAAACGTAGATAACGTTGTAGATCATCCAGAACAGTCATCAACACGTTCCAAGCGTCATGATGAGCACGGCTAACTTCATCCATCAAAATAACTGCATTTGGAGTCTTGATTGCCTTAACAAAGGCAGATTCATTAAAGTAAGTACCAGTGTTCTTATCATAGTGAGTATTACCAATAAGAGCACTACGAGCATCTTGGGTAGCACCAAGATTGAAATAAAAGTAAGGACGTTCCAGAGCCTTAGCTACAGTTTGTGCAGCCAATGTCTTACCACATCCAGTAGGACCAACGATAAGAATGTTCTTGCCACGCATTACACTGCGTACAAGATATTTCCATTTAATTGAATCCATCACCAGAGAGGATGGTTTCAACTTGTCACAGTCCTTGATGAAGGACTTAACTTGAGCTGCGTCAACGGTTACAAGATTCAGAGCTGATTTATTCTTCATATTACAGAAACCAATCTACCATAGGTTTCTTTGAACGTCAACTCCAAAAATAAAAAAACTGCTAGTTTGACCTAGCAGTTTTACGTTTAAACTTAATTTTAATATCTGTGCCAATGACCATGATAGTGTCCGTGAACAACTACCACTGGTGCTGGTTGATAATAATAAACAGGTTGTGGAACATATACAACTTGTGGTGCTGGTACATATTGTACAACAGGTGCAGGTTGAACTACAACTGGTTGACTAACATATACAACTTGTGGTTGTGGAGGACATACAATCCTTTCAACTACATGAAGCGCAGCTACACCAGTAAGAACTTTACCAACTGTTGCCCACTCTCTGTCACCGGCTTTTACATTGGTAAGTGCTACAAATGCAGCCAAACCCAATGCGATTTTATTTTTCATATTATTTCTTTTTGTTTGTTTTACCCTTGAATGTCTTTGGTTTGACAGTCAATTTCTTATCAGTTTGTTTTGGATACTTATAAGAAGCTTTTTCACCTTTAACACTATGATCCACTTGTTTCTTGATCTTATTGACTGATTGCATTTGTGAATCTGGTAGATCTTTCTTATCTTCTACTTGATCTACAACCTTTTCATCTGTTTCTTGTGGACCTTCTTCTTTCTTAGATTCTTTGTCCTTGCTGTTTTCAGCTGCTTTATTATAAGCTTTTTGGACATAATCTCCTACGTTTTCTTTTAGTGTTTCAGTTACGTATTTCTTCAATTCTTCAAATGTAAGATTGAATTTCTTGGTTCTATCTGAACCATCTTTAAAATAAGTAACGGTAAAATTATCATCAGTCATTGGATAAATGCTGAAGTGATGTGGGTGACAATAACAAACATTGTATCTTTTTGCATCATCTAATGTAACTTCTGCGTCTGATTTGATCTTTTTTACTGCATCAGCTAAATCTTGCATCTTTTCAACAAGAGATTCTTGTTTTGTGATTTTGATTGCGTCTAATGATTCCTTGATCAATGACTTCAATTTCTTCTCAAGTTTAACTTCAGTGACACATTCTCTGATTAATTTTTTTAAATCTTCTTTGTTCATATGGTATAAATATAGTCTCAAATAATAAATATAGTTAAAAAAACGTATTATTGTTTTTACTATCTACTATTATCTCAGTTACTTCTTCTTTAAAAGAAACATTCTTTGGATACGGTAATACCTTGTGTTTCAATGATTTGACCAGTTTTTTGTTTTCTATCTTGGAAGATATAAACTTAATATATCTATGTTTACCGCTTTCTCTTTTTCTCCAAAACGTTTTACCTATTCTTTCTTTCAATTTATCAACATTATGGGTCTTCCACTTTGAATATACAGTCCTACTATGTATCCAATTATAGTCGGGGGGGCCATGTAAACTAACACTATAATTAGGCATCAAAGCAATATCCACATAATTATCTCCTTGATATAAAAACCCAGTAGCTTGGTAAATTGTACCAGAATGACCTGCTTCACTATCTGAATAACTCAAAATACACTTAATTTCTGGATAATCCTTATTTAGTTGTCTAAATGACTCAGCAATACAATAACTTTCTATGTTCTTACCATATCCATCCGCAATCCACACCCTTGTTAATTCCAACACATTATTGTTTACTAACAACGGTGATATGCTTGTGCTAGCATTTCTACCAACAGCATTTCCATATACTAATACACCAATTAATTTTGAATTAAATCCACCAAAGAATGTACTCTCAATATATTCTTTATAATAAACACCATATGCAACAGTACAAAGACTCCATTTGTGTGTATAATGGTTCTTTACAATCAAATCCTTTGCTACATTCTTGTTTAGTGGACTAAGATATACCAAAGATGTATCACAATACTTTTCTTCTATCATATAACCAAATAAATGTTAAAATTGTACAGTTTAGCATAATTGATCCAATACTATTAATATAAACCCATAAACCAGAGTGACTTAGATGAGCATACACTAAAACACACACTTGTCCCATGTTATTTAACCAATATGAAGGTGCGCTTAATCCTTTACTATCTTTGGAAGAAATCAACTTCCCTAACTGAAAACACGGTCCTAATAGAAATAGGACCGTGAATGCAATACCTAAAATTGATTTTAAACTCATGTAACCACTATACCAAACTGTCTTACTTTGTCAATTTCTTTTTGGATACTTTACTTTCTGCTAATTTTGAAATCAAATCATTTGCTGCGTCTAACTTAATTTCTAATTCATTTAGTTCAGACTTTAACTTTTTATTTTCTTTCTTTTGTTCTTCCAACTCTTTCTTTATAGATTCATTTTCTTTCTTATAGACATTCAATTCACTTCTGATTGCTTCTCTATCTTTTCTACATTCTTCTAGTTCTACCTTAACTTCAGTTCTTAACTTATCACTGGATTGATTAATCAATTTAACCAAATCAACTTTGGTCTTCTTAGAAGAAATTCCGTAAGTTACTACAGAAGCTACTACAGCAGGTACAATTCCAATTAAAGCTAAAATAATATTTTGGTCCATAAGTTATACAATAAATATATAACTTATGGACATTATTATAATTAATTTATCACAATTTGAAGTCATCAAACGCATTCTCACTGATAGTATTATCTACGCCTTTTACATAACTACTCAATTCAGTTTCTTGAGGAGCTACTTGTAGTTTCTTACTATCATAGTAACTATCCAACCATCCAGCTAATGGATTGGTTTTAGCAGCTGGATACAACTTCTTATATCCCAAACTTGTTAACCTATTATTAGCCAACCACTCAATATAGTGTTTCAAACTTTCAGCAGTCAATCCAATCAAACTACCCTTACTGAATAGATAGTCTGCCCAGTCTTTTTCTGCATTTACTGCCATTTCATAAGCAGCATAAATCTTGTCTTCATTCTTCTTAACAATATCTTGGAATCCTTCATCTGGATTATTGATCCAGTTCTTCATGATGTTCTGGGTAATAGCTACGTGTAGATTTTCATCACGGCTAATAAACTTAATAATCTTACTATTACCCTCCATCTTTCCACGATATCCAAAGTAGAAACTACAAGCAAATGATACATAAAAGATCAACCCTTCAGTAATTTGAGTAGCTAATACTGCATCAAATAATTGTTGTTTAACATCATCAGATGGTTTTAGTAGTTCATCATACTTCTTGCTGATTGCAGTAGCTCTCTTAACAATTTCATCATCATTCAAAATACTATCAAAGAACTTGGTAGCATCTGGATAGACGTTATTTAGAATGTATGTATAACTGTTACTGTGAATAGTTTCAAAGAAACTCCATGTATTCATGCAAATTTCCAATTCACTATTTGTAACGTGTTTCATTAGTTCATGAATACTACGACTCAACATACTATCAGTCATAGTCTGAAACTTTAGATTGCTGTCAAATACAAAACGTTCTTCAGGTGAAAGATTCTTATAATCACTAATATCTTTTACTAAATTTACTTCTTGAGGTCTCCAAAAGAAATTCAACTGTTGATCATATAGATCATAGAACTTAGGATACTTGATCAAGTCATATCTTTGTAAAGACAGATCTTCTCCTAAGAACATTGGATTTCTTAGTTGGTCTATGTTTCTTTTATTTAATACTGTTTTCATTTTATCCTCCTATTATAGAGCACAAGCACCGCTTTCACAACCGGATTCTTGTGCTACTGGTTGTTTTATTTCCGTCTTTTTTTCATCCATGGCGGTTTGTTTATCACCGTCATCAGTATTAGCATAATACAGATTCTTTAGACCATACTTGTAAGCCAATAACATGTCCTTAATTACTTCTTGAACAGGAACTTTATTCTTTTCATAACGGGATGGAATATAATAAGTATTTGTACTAATACTCATATCAGTAAATTTTTGAATGGCAGCAGCAACCTTCAAGTAACCTTCATTACTTGGCATATCAAAAGCAAAGGTATAATTGTCCTTATACTTATCAATATTTGGAATTACTACTGGCAAAATGTTACTCTTGCTTCCCTTGAAACTAATAGCACTACGTGGTGGTTCAATACCATTGGTGCTACTTTGAATTACACTACTAGATTCTACAGGCATACATGCAGTTAATGTAGAATGTCTCATACCATGTTTCTTAATGTCTTCACGCAGAGTTTCCCAATCACAATGTAGTGGTTCAGTGATGAATTCATCTACATCTCTCTTATAAGTATCAATTGGCAATACTCCTTGACTAAACTTTGTTCTGTCAAACTTCTCACACTTACCAACTTCTTTTGCCATTTCAACACTAGCCTTGATTAGATAGTAACTGGTCTTTTCCATCCACTTGGCAACAAAGTTAGGAGCATCTTTATCCCAATACTTCAAACCTTCTTTAGCCAATAGAGCAGCCAAGTTACTTACACCCACACCAAGACTACGACGTTTCTTAGCAAAATTTTCTGCGGCTGGTACAAAATAATCTTGGTGTTCAATCAAAGCATCCAACATTCTGACAATAATATCACAGACACTTTCCATTTCTTCATCATCTTTGATTTCTAGCCAATTCAAAGCAGCCAAGATACAAACACCAATTTCTCCGTTTTTATCATTAACATCAGTGATTGGAATTAGTGGATGATTAACTTCAAGACATAGATTGCTGGTATCTACTTGGTCCAACCAACTACCATGTTCATTTGCGTGATCAACAAACATTGTATAAATACGTCCAGTTTCAAGGCGTTCTTTGGCAAGTAGTCCCATCAATTCACGAGCAGGTACTTTCTTCTTGAACTTAATGTTCTTGTTAGCTTCAGCCTTTTCATATTTTTCCTTAAATCCTTCCAATCCAAAAGTATTCCATAGTGAAGGACATTCATGATAACTGAATAGTGTTACGTCTTGATTCTTCAAGAAACGTTCAAAGATTAGTTTATCTAATCCAATACAATAATCCAACTTACGAACACGATTATCATCAGTGCCTTGATTGTTCTTCAATACAAGAATATCTAGAATGTCATAGTGGAACCAAGCAAAATTGACGGTGGCACTACCCCCTCTAATTCCATTTTGGTGACAACTCTTTACAGTGGCTTCAAATGCTTTAGCAAAAGGAATTGGTCCTGTATGCATTACTTCACCGTTGCGAATAGGAGCATTAGTAGCACGTAGTCTGGATAGATTCAATCCAATGCCATAACGGCTAGCTGTAGCAAATCCAACTGCACTGTTGTTACTGAAAATACTACGTAGATCATCATCTACAGTGAATAGAGAACAACTAGCATAACTCTTCATTGGAGTTCTTACCCCGGCCATAATTGGTGTAGGTAGATTGATTTTATGTTTGCTAAAGTAGTTATAAGCTTTCTTTACATATTCAAGACGGTTTTCTTTATAGTCTTTAAAGAAAGTCATTGCAATAAGCATATATGCAAATTGTGGTGTTTCATAGATCTGTTTGGTTGATCTATTTTGTACCAAGTACTTATCACACAACTGTTTGATACCAGCATATGTAAAACCAAAGTCACGATCATGTTTTAGATATTCATCCAACTTATCAAACTCTTGTTTGTTATACCATTCTAGAATATCATCATCATAAACCAATGCATCAATATTAGTTTTTACTAGATCATATAGTTTAGGAGGATTTTTTCCACCCCAAACATTCTTTCTCAACCTATAGTTCAATAGTCTTGATGCAACATATTGATAATTAGTCTTTTCTTCACTAATCAAATTAGAAGCCGCTTCAATCAACATTGTGTGGATATCACCAGAAGACATCTTATCAAAAAATGATAGATGTGCATTCATTGCAACTTCTTCAAAACTAACACCTTTAATATCCTCAGTAGCCCATTGTAGAACTTTATTAATTTTGTCTGCGTTAAAACTTTCCAACTTTCCGTTACGTTTTTTAATGTAAATCTCTTTATTCATATAGGTAAAAAATAATTATTTGTTTAATACAAAAAATTAACTTCAAAAAGAAAATTTTTGAAATTAAATTTTGATGTTTTTTAGTTTAACTTAATATATAAGTTTATTCATCACTGTCTTGATGAGCGGTCCACTTGTTGCTCATCATCTTCTTGACCAAGTTTTCTTCTTGGTTCATTTCATTGATAATGCCAATACCCTCACGGCTGTTTTCAGCAAAGATCTGAATATCACCACAACCAGCATTCATTCTGGATGGGAATGTAATACCATCAGGTCCAAACCGATTCTTAATTACGTGGAAACGTGCAGTATTAGCTTGTTTGTCTGACATCTTACGGCTTAGTGACATAACAAAGTCAGCGGTCATAATCTTTCTATAACTATCTGAAATGTTATTAGCCTGAATGATATCTTCATCCATAGCAGCACGGTTACTTTGTGAAGCACTCCAAATAGGAACTTGTAATTCACCAGCTACACCACGTAGTTCTTCATAAATACCACCGGCTTCACTATAACTGTTACTATTACGTTCACTCTGAGAAGGACGTAGAATGTCAGCATAGTCAACGATAATCATATCTACCTTAGTACCAAGAGTCTGAATACGTTCAGCATGTAGTTTCAAACTATGAGCAGATACAGTCTTGATTGGAAAGTATTTAATAATCAATTTACCAGGCACTTCTGCAATCTTCTTCTTAACAATGTCAATGTTGTTACGGATGTTTTGGAAATCAATTCCAGTAAAACAAGCGTCATAACGTAGACCAACATAGTTTTCATTCAATTCCAAAGTATAATGTAATACATTTTTACCTTGACGCATTGCTTCTGCACCCATCTTGGCAAGAACCCAACTCTTACCACTACCAGCACAAGCAGTAATAATTCCAAGTTCACCACCAGCAAGACCACCATCCATGATATTATCTACTTCTGTCCAATTGGTCTTGATAGACTTACGTGCCATCATGCTCATACGTTTGTCAATATCAACCATGTATTCATGACCAATATTACGTTCCATACCAGCCTTCATGGCAAGATCAACTACATGCTTGATTTTATCATACTGACCACTCTTCAAGTGATCAACGCTCTCCATAATAGCATTCTTAATCTTCTGATTCTTACAGAATTCAAGAAACTGTTCTTTGATATACTTCAAATCAGTATCACTGATCTTTTGATAAACCAAACGAAGTTGTTCTACAACTGATTGTTTCAACAAATCATTTTCAATACTATCAACTTTAACCTTAAAGACTGCCAAGGTTGGCAAATCTTTGTATTGAAGAAAGTAACTGATTGTTTCTTTAACAATAAATTTATGTGCATCCGTCTCAAAACTATCTGGTTCCAAGATATCACTGATACGTTCAATGAATGTTTTATCTGAAACCAAACCACTAATGCATTTGATTTGGAATTCAGATCCGAATTTCTTTAGGTTATCTACGATATATTTCTCACTCATAATTTATTAACTTTCAATAGACTACACTACAAACCCCCAGTTGAAAAGTTCTTTTATAGAACCATTGAATTAATTTTTCCAAACACTTCATTCAACCAGATTTGTGAATTTGGAAAATTGTTTTGCATACAATCTTCAACCAACAATTTACTAAAACCAAATCTATCCAATTTGTTAATTGGCTTTTCAATGATTTCATTAATTCGTAGTTGACTGAAGGATTGTATTTGAGTGTCATGTAACTGCATCAGATCATAATTCCGTTGCATTACATGTTTGTTGTCTAATATAGTGTTATATAACTTTAATTTACCCTTCTTACTATCACTATAGTTATATATCTCCTGCAATGTATATTGATGATCTTCTGTAAAGATAGGAAAACACTTAATAATTGTTTTTAACCCTGCACCAGAAATACCATCAATGTTATCACTTGTATCACCTTCCATAATTCTGTAATTAATGAAATTCTTACAACTGATACCATATTCCAATAAAATTTCTGCGCAACCATACAATTTCTTTTTAGTTGGACTCCAGATTTTAATTCTGTCACCAGCTAATTGTAAGAAGTCTTTATCCGCACTCATAATGGTAACATTACTATTTTTAAAATATTCTGTTGCCAAATATGCAATTGTGTCATCAGCTTCAATATGATCAATTGCCATAGTTGTTACAGGCAATTTATCTAGATATTGTACAGTTCGTAACAACTGTTTCTTTAAATTTTTATCTTCTGTATCTGGATCAGATAGATCATCATAAGCTCTGTTGAGCCTAATTTTTGTCTTTCTACCGCTCTTGTATTCTGGATAAATCTTCCGTCTTTTCAGTGAACCCCCTTGGCCATCAGACACAACCACAATCTTTGTAGGATTGATTAGTTTAGCTGCATAACCAATGCTTTTTAAGCACCCTGCAATTCCACCAGTATGATTACCGTTGGTATTGAGGGAGGGGGAGGCCATGAACGCTCTAATAAAAGTGTTCATGAAATCAACAATTAGAACTTCAGAATTGGCGGATCTATTCAATCCGCCAACTTTTTCTTCTTGTTTTACATTATCAAATAAAGAAAACAACCTCTTTTTTTCACTGTCAGATAGATTACTCATTCTCAGATGATACACCAGAATCTTCATCCGTGTCAACAACTGCGTCATCAACAATGATGCTATTTGGATCTTTGTATTTCATAACTACAGCGTCACAAATCTTCAAGTAAACTTCTTCACTCAAAGCTTTGTCAGTCTTCATTGTTTCTACAAAGTCCTTGGATTGGAACTTCCATTCACTACCATCATCCTTCTTATAGGTATAATAAGCACCACCTTGTTTTACCAAGTTGTTTTCTTTCAATACTTTGATCCAACTGCCGTAATCAGCAATTCCACTATCAAAATAAATATCAAAAGATGCTTGACGTTGTGGTGGTCCCATACGGTTCTTGACAACTACTGCTTTACATTCATTGCCAATAACTTCTTCACCTTTCTTGAGTTTACCAGTGTTGTTCAAACGAACACGAACTGAACAATGATAAGCAAGTGACTTACCACCACTTACTACATACTTGTCACCAAATGCCATAGCATTTAGATTCTGACGTAATTGGTTAGTGAATACAGTAAGTACTTTTTGACGACCAATCATAGTAGTAATCTTACGCATTGCTTTGCTGATAATAATAGATTTACCAGTAGCAAATCCATCTTTACCGTGATCACTTTCTAGTTCTGCTTTTGTGGAAGCAGCAGCAACAGAGTCAACAATAATTGTAAGAATACGGTCTTTGTTTGACTTACGCACAATTCCAATCATTTGTTCCATCTTTTCAAAAATATCTTCAACGGTTTCACATTGAACATATAGAAGTTTTGATAGATCTACACCAAGACTCTTCCAGAATTCAGGAGCAGCAGCATTTTCAGTGTCAATAACAACTGCAATGCCACCCTTCTTTTGTGTATCTGCTACAACATGAGCAGAAACTAGACTCTTACCAGTACCTTCCAAACCATTGAATTCAACCATCTTTCCAACTGGCAATCCACCGTGAGGACGATTGCTAATAGCTAGATCAAGAATAGAAGAACCTGTACTAATCCAATCACTAATTTCTGCGGGATTTTCTTGTTCATCCAAGAAATATGCAATCTTACCGCCATCTTTATTGGCTTTATTTAGCTCACTAGCTAATAGTTCAACTAACTCATCTCTTTGAGGAGTATCTTGCGTAACTTGATTTTTCTTTTTCATAAATTTATATAACTAAAATAGGGGTGGCAGTAATATATACTACCACCCCATTACAAACAATTAATTTTAACTGTTAAACAAGTTATCAAAAGCAGCAGTTACATCATCTGTATTTGCTTTGGATGCCTTTGCACTTGGTGATGCGGTACTAGCCTTAGCTGTACTTGGAGCTGGTGCTGTTGCAAATGGAGGAACGTCATCTTCAACAATTGCGTTAACAGTACCTTCTGTAGACTGAGCTTCAGGATTCAACCAAGCATCCATTACTGACTTTAGTTCATCATATGAAAATTCAGGGAATAGATCCAAAATGTTCACTTGTTGAGCAAGAATATCCTTTTTAGATACGTCAATTGCAACAGTTGCGTTTGGTTTGACACGAATAGTAGTTTCTGGAAATGACTTACCAGAATCTTCTGCGGTACGGAATTCTACAACAATGTCACGACCATTGACTGGATCAGTGATATCACCGTAATCAGGATCATTGATGATTGATAGAATTTCTTGGTAGACATTCTTACCAAATCCCCAGAACTTGATTCCTTCACTTTCTTCACCACGAACCAAGATTGGAGCGTATGTACGCATCTTTGGTTCCATCTTACGTCCCAACTGCCAATCTTCCTTGTTGCCGGTCTTCTTCATACGATTTGACCATTCAACAATTGGATCTGGACGGTTGAAGCTATCAGGAGATAGATAAGTCTTGTTGTTGATATTATAGTGGAACTTCAACTCAATAAATGGATTATCAGGTTGATACTTGTAAGGAACAATACGTACAACTTGTTTGCCTGGCTTTGGTTTCCAGATTAGTTGGGTTTTGTTGTTTGTGTTTGAAAGTGAGTTCAAACGACTCTTTAGCTTACTTAGGTCTAATGCCATAATTAGTAATTATTTAATAGTTAATTTTTAAGTGTTAATTAATAAGTTTTGTAACTCATTGAGTGACTCACACGAATCACTTGTTCATAACACTACATAACTATGACACAGGACTCTGAAAAGTTCAACTAATTATATTGAAAATTTTGACGGAAATAATTCTGACGGACACATCCCCAGTTAAAATAATTGAGTTTTGGTACAATTCCCAATTCAATTGAAAGGTTTTGTCAAAAACACCATTGTTTTCTTCAGTTATCAACTTATTCATTGCGTTCAATGTATAAATTGTATTGGTTTGTTTTTTTCTATGTACACTTATTGTATTTGGCAATTTGTTGAATTTATCATCCGTAAGTTCAACATTATAAGTCAGATACAATTCTTTTAAATTCTTTGTATTGCTGAATATAAATATTTTTTCATTTAGAATGGTGTAGTTTTGTTTTATCAAATCTACGCAATTCAAATATTCACTGGACGTAGTGAATGTGCAAAGTAATTGTTTTTTCATTTAATTATTAGTTTTTTACCATCTACATACCACAATTTGCCCACTACGTTGCCGTTAGAGTCATACCATGTATTCTTTTTTTGATAAAAACCAAATGAATTGGCTTCTTCAAGGGTATACTCTGTTCTTAAAATTTTCTCTACTTCTGCAGCATCTGCTTGTTTTTCTTGTGGTGTTCTAGTGTCTTGTTCTTCACCATCTTTTGGTTTTTCATCACTTTGAACAGCTGGTTGTTCTGGAGCTTTTGGTTGATCTGGTGTTGGTTTTTGTTGTGGTTCTGCTTTTGGTTGTTCTTGATCAGTTGAGTCATCCGCAAAAACATTTGGATCACCTTTCATTGGGTTTTTATCAAAGTGAGTTCCCTTTGCAATTGCTTTTTGTTTATATTCTGGTGTAGGAAAGGTTACAAGAATACCGTTTTTGTTGTATGCTTGACGTTCTGGGAATTTTCCTTCTACAACCTTGTTTAGATAATCAGTGACGGTTTCTACTGACATTCCTACTTCCAATAGGTTACCTCTCAAGATTTCAATGTGTTCTTGTTTGGTAATGTCAAAAATTCCATCTTCAATAGAAATGTCTCTGCTTGATTTGTCTAATGCTTCAAAAATTAATTTCTTAATGTTCATATTAAAATACTTTATCTTGTGGTATTGCGGTTTTATTTACTTCTGCTTTGAATGTAAAACTACTTTGACTGTCATTTCTTAGTTCTACTAATGAATAATAAGGAACTACTTCATCATCAATTATCTGTAATTCAAATATAAGATATAAATAAATAATAAAATAATTTCCATCCTTACTCTTTTTTATTTCAATTTTACCAACTTTAAAATCACCACCTTTTTGTTCTGCTATACTTGTAATTGAATATTCTTTCTTTTTACCCAATCTTTGAATCTTTTTTCCGTCATATTTAATCAACGGAAGACCATCATTCTTACCAAATATAGCTTCAGCAGATATTTGTGAGGAAATGTTTATAAATTCATCTTTGATCTTCTTTTGATCACTTAAACTGCTTCCTTGACTCATTACTTTATCTAATATCTTTTCAAAAAATTCAAATGCAAGAATATTAGAATTGAAATAAATGACTGGTTTAAATGCATCTCTGTCAATCAAAGTTATTGGTTCACAGGTAACTTTTTTTGTAACGCATTTACTATTTTTTAATGGTACAAAGTATGTATTCCAAATATTATTGATATTATTCTTGATACTTGTTATAGTAGATTCATCAATGTCCTTTACATCAGTTACAAATATTTTATTGTTATCTAATTGTTTTGATTTTTGGACTATTCTACCAATTAAGCTTTCATAATTTATTTTTCTAACTTCTCTAACCAAAACTGCGGTATTTGTATAAAAACTATGAGTTACTTTGATTGGTTCATCTTTTCCTTCATTTGTTGTTTCTATTTCTTTTCTTAAATTTTCTTCTGCATTTACCAATGGAAAATACTTTGTTTTAATAGATTGCATTTCATCTTTAAATCCTAATACAATAGAACCAAATACTTTGGTGGTAACTTTTTTCAAATTACCAGCAAATTCACTCATTGTATCAGATAATGATTTTGGTATATTACCAACTGCGGTAACTAGTTTTGTCAAACTAGATTTCAACGCATTCATAAACTCCACTTCAGTCAACAATTGTTTGTCAACATAAATGTCTTGGAAAATCTCAGCAATATAAGATTCATTGATTTGAAGGAAATCATCAGGAGTTAATGCCTGTGGATGTCTTATACTTGGTGATGCAGATGAAGTATCCCCCAACATTGGTCTTAACAATGTTAATATTCTACCAGCTCTACCTTTACCAGCCTTTAAAGAAACTATTGCAAACCTCTTACTGGTTTCTTTGTTTTTATTATCCAAAATAACACACAAACTTTGTTCTTTACCTGTACTACCTACTTTATTGCTTTTTAACGCAGAATAAACTTCATCTGGTGTACATCCATACAATAATACAGCATCACCAGTATTTTCTTTGGACTTATCTTTGCTCTTGTATTGACTTAAATTAAATGCATCATAAAACTTAGTTATGTCTTTGTTGATAAATCCACTTGGTTTTGTACCAGTAACTTCTTCTAATGATGTTCCTGAATTTCTACCTGAAATAGAATCATAGTAGTTTTTGTATGCCAAATATCCTTTATACAATTCATTCTTCTCAAGACTCAGTTTCATCAATGGATCTTTTGAAATCTCATTTACTTTGAGTCCAATCTTTTGATCCAATTGAATCCACGTTTGAACTTTTCTTAACGCATCAATATGATAATTACCACTATCACCAAAAATGACATACAACGGCCATGTTTCTTTAATCTTAGTATCTAGTGGCGTGTCAATCTTTTCAAAATTTGCAACCACTTCATCAAGCAAATCTAATAAATCCTTTGGTAAAGGTAATAAAGCTGCTTTTGGTGTCTTTGGTTTTGCTTCTTCAATACTATCCATATAGGATAAATATTTAGAAAAACAAAAGAACTCCAATCTTTTTAGATATCTACCACTGTCATCTCATTATAATTGCGTCCAATATAACATTTTACAGGAAATTGATTGTTTGACATCAATCTTTTCAACTCCACCAAAGTTTCTTTTTTGTCACCTTTATGGCAATCAAACAATACACTGTCATAAGTGTACAAAATAGCTTTTGTTTGTTTTTTGTTACAATCAAGATATTCATTGACCCTCACCAATGACTGCATTCCAAACTCTGTTTCACTGGCTTGTAAGATATAATTGAACAATTTATTTGGATTTGGTTCATTTATATGGTTTGTAGTGATCCTTCTTTTATAGATTGGTGTTTCTACATAACCATTTTCATTAAAGAACTTCCATCTATGAGCAATATAATCACTCATTTTCTTATAATAAGGAACCTCCAACAATTCAGATGGAATATTACCATACATACACTGAAATGTAAGGTTCTTTGACGCTTTGATTTCATCTTCAGTTAGACTGTCCTTACCATAGTACAATCTTCCAAGATATTCATAAGCATTTGGAGGAAGGTTATAATTGATCAACTTTGCAACTATGTGGGGGTGGTAGGCACTATAATCAATCATGAACAACATACCATCATCACCATATCTACTGATAAATGATGATCTACACCCGTTTTCTTTGTTTAGAGCACTATAGTTTACGTTACCAAACCTATTACTAGGTCTTCCTGTTGCGGTATATAGGTTATATTGTGTATAAACATAACCATCCTTATCTTTGACCGTTTTGTTCTCAAAATGCCTATTAAACAATTCTACGTCAACTTTTAAACCATTGTGTTCAAGAATTCTAAGATTTTCAGTAATAGTTCCGTTAATACTATAAAAACTATCATCCAACTTCAACATTCGGACTCTTTTAAGCATTTCACTGTACATCTTCTCAAACTTTTCTAAATGTTTCACAATAGGAATACATTTATTCAAATCACTATAACACATAAACTTGTGTTTATAAAATGAATGAGCAGTTGTATCAAAGCCAGTATAATCATCAATCTTACCGTCAGTAATAAAAAACAAGATGTTAATATCATACAAATTCTGTACTGGCATCAGATGCATGAACTTCTTTTTATCATAAATCCACTTTTTTCCTTTGAGTTTGTTGAAGTCTTCAATCAATGTGGTTTTATCCACACAAAATCTTGAGTCTGGATGATCTACAGAAATTATATAAGTTTGTTTACTTTTGATTGTATAAATCATCAATAAACACGGTTCATCTGCACATGGATGAAAGCATTCATCATTTTGAATGCAATCCATGATTAAATCACTGTTCCAATTATCTTGTAAAAAATTTTTGTAACTCTCAGTGTCTTTGATGACCATACCGCAAGTATATCCACAATGTATATGGTGTCAATTTTATACTTTTTATTTATAAAATTCAAGAGGGTCTTTTAAAACTCCTGATATTCCTGACATTAGTTTTTCTGTATTTCTAATAGAAGACAAATTATCTTCTCTAACACCACTATATGTTTTAACCTTGTTTTGATAAACATCTGTTTTTGATCCTGTTATTCTCCAAATCAAATTAATTTTAGAATACAATCCGTTTATGATAGTATTATAAGAATCACCGGACACTTCATATATTGTTCCGTCATTGATTTTTTTTGCAAAATATCTGGTTATATAACCTCTGTTATAATCATCTGTAGTAGGAGTTGGCTTTGTGTATACAGGATAATCTCCTTGTATTACATCAAAATATAGTCCTCTAGTATCATCAGTATATGTTTTCATCATTTACCCATTAAGTTGTAAGCAGGTCTTAATTGTGCTTTTAATCTTGTTTCCCATGTATTTTCATTGATAACATGAGTTACATTTGTTACTTGAAATACTACCACATCATCATTGAATGGAGGTGGTAAATTTGTAATTCTGAAAAATTCAAATGTCTTGATTCCAGAAATACCCATCAAACTTATTTCAATTTCCACATTTCTCAATGGTGAATTGTAAATGTTTGTATTTGTTTTTACATCACCGTCATTTAACATATTGACTACAAGTTCTTCATATGGAATTACAATATCTACTATATCATACTTGTCATAGTTAACAGTTGTTGCTCCACCAGTTCTTTGTATAACAGGAGCAGTTTTAGTTTCATATAAAGTAACTTGTAAAAATCCGTCACCATATTTATTTCCGTCTTTTAATATTTGTTTAAAATAATAATCTGATGTATCTGAATTCTTTTTTTTATTAGGTGTTTGATTGGTTGTTGATTTTGTTTTTAGAATTCTATCAGTATATACAACTTTTGGTTTTGTACTATTTGAATTATTCAACAAATTACTATAATCAAGCAATTGGTTTGATGTAGCGTAATCATATGATCCAGCTTTAAAAATAATTTGATTTGCTTGAGCATTTGATAAATTAGTTGTAAAATTTAATTTTTTAATAATTGAATTATTTGTCATATACTCAAATTTATAAATTTCATGTGTATAATTTTTATCAGGTGGACCTTTTACATCTACAATTTTTAATGTAGACTTTCCATTTACATCAGGAGCATCAACGACGGTCAATTCCCAAAAGTTACAACTAGCTTCATTAATTTGTCTACAAATAACATCATACACTTCTTTTAGATTTTTATTGTCTGAGTCCAAAAGAACATTTTGTAAAAATTTCAAATTTATGTAGATATTTTTTAAATATCCACGTTGTAAATTATCTTTAGTTCTAACACCACCAAATGTTTGATCTATCGCTGGTATAGCAGTATGTTGTCTACTATTTTGATTATTTGGTCTTTGTTTTGGACGAGGTTGATCATATAAATATCTTTTATCTTGAAAAGATTTTTTATCAAGCGGAATTTCTTTATTTGGTCTACCCCACACATTTAAGATATAATCTAGATTTTGTCTTTGCAATTTACCAAGAAATCCAGCAGTTTTTGCTAATGCACAATCCGCACCAACGTTATTATTGTTTTTGAAAGAAAAGCTACCAGTTGGTGAATATACATCATAACTTTGATCCAATACAGGATTGCCATTTGGGGTTCCATTATTATTTACATCTAATACATCACCACCTAGTTCATTATAAACCTGTGAAGTAAATGGCAATGCCGCACCAGCAGTTCCTATTATAGTAGAAACGGTTCCTATCGCAGCGGAAGCTTGAATTTTTGGTTTTACATTTCCAAGTGCAACTTTTGAAAGTTTATCTGACAGTCTTGAGTTTAATTTAGGCGCCTTAGCATTTGGGATCAATACGGTCTTTTTTGTTGATATTAAATTATCATGCGCACCAATTGTAATATCATCAATATTTAAATCAAAAAAGTACTGTGAATAGTCCTTAACATCACCTAAATTTTTTATTCCATTTAAAACATCAACCAATAAATCCATGGTTATCCATGTAAAATCTGGCCCTTTTTTATTATTAGCATCAAAATCTCTTTCTGCTATATAATTAATTACTTGTTTATTTCTACCACTAAAAATATGATCAGGCAAATTTTCAAATTTAGATCCATATTTTTTCTCATAACCATCATTTGATTTTAATATTTTTGCAAAATCTTCACTTAATCCAGATTGACTGTTACCTTGGTTGTCAGTAGCAGTCACACTATTAACAAATGTCTCCACCAAAAGTTTATATTTTGTTCTAAATTCACTTTCTTTATCATTTAAATTTCCATCTTTGTTAATTATTTTTCCGTTAACAATATTTTCTTGTGAATCTTTTCTAAAACCAGAATAAAGAAGTTGTCTGCTTGCAATTTCAGTCATACCAGTAATAATATTATCATTAATAGTATATTCAAAATTTACAACTTGACCAATTAAAAACTCATAGTTTCCTTTTGACTTTGGAACATATTCTGAATATCTGTTATAATGGTTATCCCATATGTCTACAATTTGATTGAAATCTGATAAATTAATCAATGATCTTTGATCAAATGTATTCCATCCAAATTCAACAATTACTGTCTGAAGCGGCGTCAAATAGTATGGAGTAATTGCTTTTAATTGTTCTACTGAATGACACACCCAATTTATTTTTGCTTTTGCAAACCATGATTTTTGTATTTCAGTTTCAATACTAATAATACCAGGATCAGGTATATTTGGTCTTGTAGATGATTCTATATATTTTGGTTGCAATTTACAGTTATATCCATACATTTGTTTGGATACACCATATGGAGCTTTTCCGTCAATTCCATACCTATTGAAAAATCCGTCTCCACTTACAAATGCCAATCCCCATTCATTATCATTGTCACTTATTAAATTTGGATTATCATATTCAACCATTCCATTTGAAAACACTCTGACCCATGCTTTTCTAGGACCAGCATACTGTGGCAAATCACCTTTAAACTGACCTTGTATTCCTGTTGATAAGGAATTTTTTCTATAGTCAAGTTCATCTATAACCCACTTTTCAAATGGGCCTGCTTCCCATGGTCTTTCTTTGGACATATTAAGAATTAATTAGTGTAAAATTTTGTAAAATTGTTTGTATATCAGTTGGTATTCTCAATTGTTTGTTTATATCCAAACTAAGTTTACCTTTACCTAAATTGTTTGCAACTGCAATTATCCACCATAAACTTACGTCTTTATAGTATCTATAAGCTATTTGGTCAAGATAATCATTATCTGACACAGTAATATAGATATCACTTGGAGATTCTGGTATAGATGGATATAATAAAGTTTTATATACTTTTTTACCATCCCATCTTTTATTTACTGTTGTATAGTCGTATCTATTCATAGTTAACTATTAAATAATTCTCTTGAAAATGCGTTTTTAATACCTACAACTTTACCTTCATTAGACAAATAAAATTCTCCAAAATTATTATATCCTGTTTGGGGTTTTTCTTTTTCAAGAATGTTTGCATCTATATTTATTTCAACTTCTCTTGGAAATTGTGCTAAAATTGTATTACCATTTCTTTTTAGTCTACCTTCTAAATATTCATAAGAACCTATTGACTCAGGCACCGTTTCCCAAGTTGCATTATCTGGTATTGTCATACCAATACTGTTAATAACTATTGGTTGATCTTTATACATATCACCAATTGTAATCATAACTAAAGGCGGAACAATAAATCCATTTTTATAATTTGCTGGTTTTGTTAGGCCCATCAAGTAATTGATTCTTTGCCACATTGGCAAAAGTTCTTTAACACTCATTGCAACTGCTGCAAAATTAAATCCAAGTCCTCTGGTAAATCCTTTATAGTTATAAACTTTATCTGCGTTTCCAATATATTGAAAATCGTCCCATGTTGATACTGATCTTTCATTTATGGCCTTTACCGTTGCTCTAAATGGTATATATTTTTGATTATATATGTCATAAAAATAAAACTTAATCAGATCTTTATCAATAAACAAATCCGTAGTATTTTGTACTTTCAGTGAATTGATTGAATCACTTCTGTTGACACCTGCAAATCCTTTTCCTTCTGGATCATCCAGTAAATCTGTCTTTTTATAATTTCTATATTTTGCAAGATAACTTAGTGTTGTCTTATCACCATCAATTATATCCCTTAAATTATTAAGATCTGTTGGTGGTACAAATGTATAATTTGATTCTAATATACTTACAAGTTTTATATTCTGAGTATTTGCTTGACTTATTTGATATGAAAATGGATCTTTAAACTTTGTAGGATAATTATTATTTTTTAAATAATCAGTAAACAAAAATAAAATATCTGAAGTTTCTATTCCAGTTCTGCGAATACCTACTGCGTTTTCATATGAATTGAAATTTACTAAATCAACGGTACTTCCATCTGTAATTTTTAAACTGTTGACATCAATTTGAAAACTTTTGTTTGAATATTTATCAACTCCATTATAATATTCGTTTAAGTATCTTGAAAACTTTGATGGACCGGATTCATATGCAGTTGTTCTATCTGGATCTCCATCCCATCTTTGTGTTATACCACCATTGGTTCTATACACATCTTCACCATATTTATTTAACGCAACTATTCTTTTATTATATAACATCAAACTATAGGTTTGATCATCACCCTTATATATTGTTCCATCTGGTTGTCCAATTGCAGAAAATGTACCAAACAAAGTACTACTCTTGAAATAGTTTGCAATGTTTTTGATAAAACCAGGTTTACTTGGACTACTTAAATATTTGTAATTTTGTCCACTATAAGCTGCTTGTGCAGTTGCACCTCTTGTTAATCCCTTACCATCACCAGGATTTATAATTGACAGTGGAGTACCACCTTGACCAGGAGCAGTACCTCTTGGAGGAGGATTTGGTGGATTGAATCCAAAAGCACTTGCAACTCCTTTTACGCCCAAAGCACCAAGAACACCACCTAGATTTGGTTCAATGTGTCTTAATGGTCTATCTAATATACCAAATGATGCAACTCTTGCAGCTGATTGAATTGGCATCAATGGATTATATAACTTAGTTTCATTAAAAGGTTGATATCCTTGTAGATATATTTGTTTTAACAAAAATTTAATACCAGGATTTGCTGCAGAAAATTTTGTTACTCTGACAACATCAATTGCAGCGGAAGGTTGAAATGGTGCATACTTAAGAGTAGAATTAAGTCCTTTATTTGCATCATTGATGTTTGTTACAATATAAGGTTGATTTGCACCAATAACTCCGCCGGATTGACCATTTGGATATGGACTGTATTTACTATATAAAATACTGCTATTTGGAGTGAATAACGTACTTAATTTATTTGCGTCTCTTTCATTTACTGTAGGAGGCAAAATCAATCCTGCACCTTGTATTTGTGCATTTGTTGTTGTTTCTGGATTATTTAGATTTGTTGAATTTGCCATATTATTATGTTAAGCTTGTTTGCATTGCTACTCCGCCTGAATCCAATCTGAATCCTACATTCTTAGAAATTCCAGTGATCATCTTTTGACCATCTAAGTCAACATTTACTGATATGCTGCCAATACCTTCTTTGATGCCTTGTTTTATAGCTCCTATTATA
>Ga0214919_10002398_pt1 | contig 29519 bp, 35 predicted proteins | sample LL1503_MetaG_FD_177994 | JGI IMG/M metagenome (GOLD analysis project Ga0214919, IMG submission 177994) | Freshwater microbial communities from Lake Lanier, Atlanta, Georgia, United States - LL-1503 | ecosystem: Environmental > Aquatic > Freshwater > Lake | place: USA: Georgia | collected... | reverse complement strand
GCGCCATGGGTGGTCCAGAGGGCGGCGCAATGGGTGGTCCAGAGGGCGGCGCAATGGGTGGTCCAGAGGGCGGCGCAATGGGTGGTCCAGAGGGCGGCGCAATGGGTGGTCCTAAGGGCGGTCAAGCGCGTTATAACGAAAAGGGAAATCCCGATCCGAATGGCGAGTATGACGAGAACGGCCAGCCTATCGAAGATGATGACGAGAACGGCCAGCCTATCGAAGATGATGACGAGAGCGGTGACGAGAGCGATGGCGAGTATGGTCGTCGCACAGTCAATCCGACTGGCATGGTTGGTGGTCCTGCGGAAGGAATTCCAGATCATGATTCGACCAAGCCTGGAATGCCGCTTGCTCGAAGCATGCGGAAGTCACTTTCTCTTCTCGATGTATTTTATGCCACTCCAACCGGACATTCTCAAAAAAAAAATTAACCAAGGCGAATGATTCCGAAGTGAATCGCGCGGTAAGCACATTCAATCGTGAGAACTCGGATTCGAATGGGGATATTCCGACGCTGGACGCTGAGGTTCGCAGATACAAGAGAAAGAGTGTGAACCGTCCATCGATGGAAAAAGGTACGGCTCCCGGCGTCGATGGTGCAGTTGGCGGCTACAAGCCTAGTGACGCTGGTTTTATTACGGGCCCGGCAAGTAAAGTCAAAAACACTATAAATCAAGTTAGGACGGCCGCAAGACCTAAACTTCCTGAACCTCCTGTCGATCCAAGTCAGCAATGGGATTCCTAATCAATTTCAATTCAGCTTTTTTGAAGGGTATTCATGAAAAAGATTGCTAAGCCTCGCGCATCAATCCGCTATGATGTCTTGAAGAAGAATCTCTTGTACAACCAAGAGGTTCTTGTTACGTATGCGAGTCTGCTTAAAGCAGATGCAGTTGGTGCGCCGCCGCCTCCGGTGGCCATGCCTGCTTCGGGCACTCCTCCTATAGATCACATTGCGGCTGCTCATCTAGAAAATCCGACAACGATGATTTCCGCAAAACTTTCAAGTGTCGTGCCAACGCTTCGAGAAAACATGAAGACCATGCATGCTGATGATCAAGGCAGCGGTTTTGTATATCCGCACGGAGAACTTTATGAGCATTTAGATGGTCATAGAGCAAACCTTGCTGCTGCCGCAACACTCCCCGAAAATTTGACGGTTGGTCATGCTCACCAATTAGCAGCAGATGTATATCATGCAAACTTGAGTGAGGAAGACAAGAACGAGATTGACTCGATATTCAACGGTTTGGATGACGAACACAAAAGGGGTATTGCAGAAAATGATTATTATTCAAAACTTGCAAAAATTAATCCCGATAGTCATGGCACACTTTACAAAGAAGCTGAAAATACGTTAAGAGGCTTGGATGCACTCAGGAATCATCCTGATTTTCATAAACATTTGAAACAGATGGAAAAGGAACAAGAACTCGAACGCAATTATGCCACCAAAGTTTCAGAAGATCTTCATCGCAACTTGCAGGCACATCTGGCGGGAGGAAAAAAACTGGAAGATTGGGAGGTTCCTGCCAACCTTGGTCAGGATCCCAAGCTCAAGCATTCGGAAAGGGCGTGGCAGGAAAAGCATTTGGATCTTGGACGAAGACTTTGGGCGAAATATCGTCAAGACATGAAAGATGGGAAACCCGGAGCCACAGGCAATCCGGCAATTGACGGGGATGCGCAGACGCTCTTGCCAGCGAACCAGTTTTGGGCTGATCGTGGATTTGCTGCCGGAGTGAGGCTGGGGGCGGATTCAAGATCGGCAGAGCCATCCTATGAGTACTTGCAGACAGCTCTCAAGGAAAGAGACCGACAGAGGCAAGCCTATTTCGATGCGTATGGCGCGAAAGATGATGATTCTCAAAAGAATTTTGACGCGCTGCCCTTGATCCGAAGGTTTGGAGTAAGCTCCTCTGTTCCGCAAAACGAGCTTGAAAAACAATTCCTGGAAAAAAAAGCCAATGAATTTGCCAGCAAGGCAATGAAAGAGCATCGCGCAAATGTCGATGTGCATGCCGATAAGTTGCGGAAGGAACAATATCTTGAGCAGCGCATTCAGGAGATCCAGCAAAAGAGTGCTGCATCAGTTGGTGGGAATTCGGAAAAAACCCGCCAGATTGAAGAGCTTCAAGGAGAATTGGACAAGGAAAGAAAAAAAGCCTTTTTGTTTAATAGACATAATAGATTGAAAAATTTTCACGAGATACAGATTGATAACGACAGTCATTTTGACCCATATATTACTGATGCATTCCGATATCTGCATTCAGCAGGATTGGCTCACGTACGGGATGAAGGACCCGAAACATATGCCAGAATGCGGCAAAGGGCGACGCAGAACAGGGTTGCGGAAGAACAAGCAAGGGCTCAGGAACGCGAAAATGCTGCGCAAAACCCCGGCCAACCTGCTGTTGCCCCAGTCGATCTAAGCGATGGCGCTGCAGCGGGACGGACTGCAGTTGTTGATCCTCTAGCTAGCGCTGTACCGAAATCCACAACCGCTTTCAAGCTCATGTATCCACATGACGCGTACGGCGTAAAATCAACTGTCACCTCGTCTGGTGTTGTGTACGATCCTGCAAAACCCGAAAAATGCATCAATGACCTCTTCATTGCTCCTCAATTCAAATCACAAATAGAGAACTTATTTGATGACGATTTTTTGAAGCAGTTCAAAGACGGAGCAGGAATCGTGAATCTGACTCTTATGCAAAAGTCTTTTTTAAATGCACTTAAAGGAGCAGGAAAACCAACCGTACTAAAAATACTGGGAAAATTAGGTGTACAAGATTCCTTAGGAAACCCGCCTGAATCTACTTTTGATGAAATGACAGAGTCTCCAGCAATTTCCAAGGACACAGGCAATCACGCGATTGCAAATCCTGACGTTTTCAGAGACATAAAAGCAAAAACTGTAGATAGCGTAAGAAGGGCGGTGGCCATTAAGACTGCTGCCCAAGCAGCCATTGACGGAGAAACAAGTCTAGAGTTTTTCAGGAAAATACTCTCACAAGAAACAGTCGCAGGGAGAGTGTTAAAAATCCCTATTGACAGATTGTTTGCTACAGATGAAGAGTATCATGCTGCTCTTGCAAGTACGTATAAAAAACACCAAGCAAACTTTGCAGCTAGAGTTACGGCCGCTCTAACCGATGGCACAGCTCTCCCATCACGGGAGGATATGACAAAGGCGGCATTGCAGTCTGATCTTACAGATGCGTTTAACGAGTATAATGAGGATGAGCAGAAGAATATTGCAAGCAGAGTTGTTGAAAAAATAGCAGCGACTCCAACCCCATAAGAAGGAAATACGCAATGAAAACTGAGAAAAAAGTGAGTCCATCAAAATCAAAAGAATCAAAAGAATCAAAAGGATCAGAGGTGATCGGCACAAATAAGCCGAATCCTGAAGCATCAGCGAGCGCTCCAAGAACAAAAACAGACGCGGATCCCTTTGGCGGAGTAACCGGGAAAGACTATCCACCTGGTCACACAGCTCTTGGCACGTTAACTGATCATAGCCTAGCCTTGTCCATGGAAACGTCCATGCTTCGTGAGTTGACAAAAGGATTGCTTAGTACACTGATTTCTACTCAGAAGAAATAATTTTTGCCCTCCATCTGCTAACTCCCACCATTTCGGCTTCGTTGTTTCTTGATAATGCAGAGAGCATGCCCATGATTCTGTATGAGGTAATTCCCATCCCCTGACTGTTGGGAGATGGGAATTCTTTTTCAAAATCAAGCATGGTCTTGATGATGTCCGTACTGTCAATGCCGTCTTTTCCTGATGCCTTGAGCACTTGAGTAAGGAGAGTGCGCGTTTGTTCGCGTACGCTTTTCAGCGTGATCCTTCTTTCCTTGCTTCGTCTTTTTTGCGCCGACTTGGAATCAGCATGCACAAAATCCTCTTGCAAGGATTCTTGGGAAATGCCTTCGACATGCACTCCTGCCTTCACACATTCTTCATGCAAGGCAAGAACGAGTTCTTTTTGTTTGGAAAGTCGCTCCGATAATTCCCTGAAATCTTTCAGAAGAGCCTCCAGTATTGAAATTTCAGTAAACACTTTATTCTTTGCAACAACTGATTCAGGGTCTCCGTTGTCGACGGGTGTTTTCATTGCAATCTCCCTGAGAAGATAATCCTTCACTTTCAAGAGCGTTGTTTCCCTTTCCTGTCGTTTCTGAACACTTGTTTTTGGAAGATAGGCAAGCATTGATTGCGCTGTTTCAATGCGCACTTCTCTCCAATTGACAGTAACGGTGTTCTTTCTCATGAATTTCTGATCGAGGCGAATGGAAACATTCTTGTAGGAAATTTCCTGCACTTTTCCAAAGAATATTTTTCCGCCGAGGCGCACATACACACGAAGCCCTACGGATAGTTTGCTGTCGGGACTTGCGTCTTCAAGCAATGCCGTTCTTTGCACGGCATTTTGTGGCAACAGATTGATCTTTTGACCTTCCATCTATCTGTTATTTTTCTAGCTTTTCAAAGCCAAATCTGTCTCTCGGGACAGATTTTTCAATGGGTTTCATGGTTTTTTCCATTTTTTCCACATCGCACACTGGACATACGTCAATTTCCAGCGCAACCAGACTGTTTTTTGAAGCAACATTTGCTTTTACAAACATTGAACCGCACTTGCATCTTCCTAATTGTGACATAAAAATTCTCCCTCACTACAGTATACGAAAAAATTCTGCAAACTCATAGTGCCAATGCCAGCATCTTCATGGCGGTGGCTTGCAAAAACAAGCGTGACGCTTTGGCGAGGTATTGGTATGATCTATGAACATCCGTGATTGGCCCCGGCTGGATTGTCCAGTCTCGGGCCAATCGTCGTTCAGAGGAGGAAAAACATGTTTTCAAATTTTGAGGCTCGGGATTTGTCGTTGCAGTTTCCGCAAGATGCATTGTCTTTCACGCCGAATTTTTCCCGCAACGCTGATGACGCTGCAGTTGTCTGGGAAAAGACTTCAGTGACAACGGGGTCAGGGAAAGTGATCGAGAATGTCGAGTTTCCCTTGTTCTGGAGCGACAATGCGCGGATTCAAGTGGCGGAAAAATATTTCCGTCGCGCCGATGTTCCCCAGTTTCCAATTGCCGATGGCGTCTATGATCGCCACGAGGCTGCACGACGAGGAATTGATTGGCAAGCCCTTCCCAAGGGACCGGAAACATCTTTGAAACAAGTGGTCAACCGGCTCGCTGGCGCATTGACGTACTGGGGAATCGAGTTTGGGTATTTTTCCAGTCTTTCCTCTGCTCAAGCGTTCTACTCCGATTTGATCAGCATGATGATTCACCAGCAGGGTGCGCTAAATTCTCCTCAATGGTTCAACACGGGGATTCATTGGGCATATGGGATTACCGGTGACCCCAAGGGACAGTATTACTTCGACATGGAACTGCAGAAGGCCGTCGAATCCGTAAATGGCTTTGAGCATCCTCAGGCTCATGCGTGTTTCATCCTTGGTGTCAAGGACGATTTGTTCGGACCAAATGGTGTTTTTGATACGGCTCGGCGCGAGGCGCAGATCTTTTACTTTGGTAGCGGGTCAGGCTCCAACTACAGCACTCTTCGCGGCAAGGGTGAGCCGGTAAGCGGCGGCGGTGTCTCCAGTGGGATGATGAGCTTCCTTGAGATCTACGATGTCGGGGGAGGGGCAATCAAGTCGGGCGGCAAGACCCGTCGAGCTGCCAAGATGGATATCTGTTCTGATACACATCCCGAAGTGCGTGATTTCATCCAGTGGAAAATGCGCCAGGAAAAAATGGTTCGCATCCTGATCGAGGCTGGCATGTCCGCTGGCTTTGAAGATGAGGCATACCGAACCGTCCGGGGCATGAACAGCAACAACACGGTTGCCCTCAGCCATGATTTCTTTCGTGCAGTGAAAAATGATGAAAATTGGAAATTGCGCCGTGTCACTGATCCTTCCTTCGTCACACAGGAATTTCCGGCGAAGGAGATGTGGGACGACCTCGTGTATTCCACTTGGTTCAGTGCAGATCCCGGCATACATGCTACTGATACTATTAATGAGTGGAATACTTGCATTGGTGATGAGAAAATTGTATCAAGTAATCCATGCAGCGAGTATCTTTGGTTTAATGAAACTGCTTGTAATCTTGCTTCAATAAATCTTGTAAAGTTTTATGATATGGATAAGAATGTATTCGATGTTGAGAGTTTTTGCAAAGCAATCAATGTGTGGCAAACTGCTCTTGATATCACTGTCTCCATGGCGCAGTATCCGGCAAAGGATATTTGTGAGAAAAGCATGCAGTATCGCACCACAGGATTGGGATACACCAACCTTGGCGGACTTCTCATGCTCATGGGATATGGTTATGCGTCGGAAGAAGGGCGTCAAGTTGCCGGAGCAGTCACAGCCATCCTTGGTGCGCAGTCGTATGTGCAGTCAGCCGCACTGGCAAAGTCGGTTGGTCAGTATCCGGCATTCGAGCGGAATCGTGAGCATCACCTGCGTGTGATTCGCAATCACCGTCGTGCTGCCTACGGAAAGCATGACTACGAAGGCGTGACAAAGAAACCTGCAGGACTCTCTGCAAAGAAATTCCCTGATGCGCATTCGTATCTTCTGGACTCAGCGCAATCAACATGGGATTCGGCGTTGCTCGATGGTGAGCAGTTTGGTTATCGCAATGCCCAGGCAACCGTGCTTGCACCTACGGGAACAATCTCGTTCGCCATGGATGCCGATACATTTGGCATCGAGCCTGATTACGCACTGATCAAGTACAAGGCACTTGCTGGTGGCGGATACGCCGTCATTGTCAACCGGCTCATTGAACCGGCATTGAAGAGCCTTGGCTACACATCCGGCCAGCGTCTTGATATCATTAACTTTGTGAATCGCGACGGTGGTGTGCAAGGAGCTCCGCATTTGCACGAAGAACATTACTCCATTTTTGACACTGCTGTCCCATCCACGAAGGGTGGACGGTACTTGCAGCCACGAGCTCATGTGGAGATGATGGCGGCCTGCCAGCCATTTCTTTCCGGTGCAATTTCCAAGACCATCAACATGCCTGAAGACTGCACTGAAGAGGATATTTCCGATTCATACATTCATGGGTATGAATTGGGGCTCAAGGCAATCGCGGTGTACCGGGCAAACAGCAAGGCGGCATCAGTCATGTTTACCAATGCCGAGGGCCTCAAGAATCGCCAGACTCTGGATCTTGGCACTCATGATTTTGATATCAAGCAAATTTTTGGCAATCATTTCCCACATGAGGAACCCATGCCATTCTATTCTGAGTCGGCTGATTATGCCGAGCCAATTGAAATGCCCACCTATGGATGCAAGGATGGCGTCTGCGCCGTCTAAGGAGTGACAATGGCAGACTATGCAGATCTAAATGTTTATCATGATGTCGGTCCCGTTCTTGAGACAACGTCTCGGGTGTCGCTCCCTGTGGTGGGAGCGACAAACCGTTTCACCACTTCGGTCAGCAGGGACGGAGACGCCGTCAACAATGCTGTCGTGACGTTGCAGGTATTTGACTCAGATGATGTTCTTGTGTATCCATCAAACAATACGTTGAGATTTTCGTCCATGATAGTTGACGAGACAGGCGCCATCGTTAGCGCCTCCCTTTCTGGCTTGTTTGCCAACCGCGGAGTTGATTACGTGGTTGGAGAACAAGTGACCATAATTCAGGAATTGGGCGGAGCGCAGGCCACTAATGGCAGCAACGCAATCATTCTGATCACTGCAGTATTTTCGGCTCAAGGAGAAGTGGTGACGGTTACTGGACAAAAAGGCCGTGTTGCGTTTTTTTCCATTGTTTCTCCGGGGTCCAGATATAAATCGGGCCCAGCATCTGGATCGCTTACGTCCACATCCGTTGTTGTCCCACGTGACCTTTCAATAAATGGCTTTTATTCCATAGTTCCTGAAAACACCAGCATTTTCAAGAATTCCGGGTATCAATACAAGATACAATGGAATATTTTTGTACCCGCAGATGCGAAGTTTCCCGTATGCGTGTATCCGCGCACTCAATACGTCGTTGCGTCAGATAGCTGAGTGTCATGTTAGAAAACCCATGCGTTCACATGATTCATCCGATCACGAATCGTTCCTGCTCAATCCCCTATGTGCTGGAATATGAAAATTCCTGGAACGATTTCCTGATCATAGCAAAGCAGAACTTCCCATGGCGTCTCGCCGCAACATGTCGGGCAAATTGGGAAGGTCAGGATTTCTGGTTTGGTCTTGATGTCACCGTTCGTGTTCCCACATTACGGAGTCTCTACTGGATTGCATTTTCCTATAACCTTCTTGGTCAGCCATACTGGATTTGCATGGGAAAGACAAAACAGGAAGTTGTCGCAAACATGGCGTGGGCAATCAACGATACATTCGAGAACGTGTGGGCAAACGATCATGTGGACAGCCTGATGGGGCGCATCCTTCGCCATCCCTAGCGGTATGCTATACTCGGGTCACGCGGGGGTAGCTCAGCTGGCAGAGCATCTGCCTTCCAAGCAGATTGTCGCGGGTTCGAATCCCGTCCCCCGCTCCATGGCCTCGTAGCTCAGGGGATAGAGCATCAGCCTTCTAAGCTGTTGGTCGCAAGTTCGAATCTTGCCGGGGTCACCGTTGGTCTTGGATCAACAATTCAAGAAAAGGAGGGCGCATGTCCACAGGCATGTTCATGGTATCGTTAGGTTTTTTCGTGTTTGTTCTCTTGTGGCTGTCCGGAGGGAAAAAGCAGGATTGATGATCGGTAACAGGAGGTTCGCATGTTGTTTTTGTATTTGTTAATGATCATGGGATACATTCTGTTGTCCGCATGGTTGTATCATGCTGCAAGAGGGAAGTCATGAAAGTCTACGTTGCAAAATTCTGGGCACAAAAACACAATGATCGTCGTTGGACAGATTGCGGGTATCACTATTCGCTCACGCCTTGGTCCTACGACACCAATCTTGAAGAAATCAATGAGGGATGGATGATAGAACCATTCCAGGCACTTGACGTGAAGGAGGAAGACCTTGGATGGTATCAGCTTGAGCAAAGCAACGTCAGCACAGAAACCCCTCACATCATCAAGTCCGGTCGAGATCTCGTTCTCCGGCTTGAGCGGCGTCGTTTTCAACCACATTATTCAGAACAGGGCAGAGCTTTTTGAAACATTCTTTTATGAGCACAGGCTTGTCCGATTCGAGCGGATCGACTGGTCGTATGATGTTCGCGGAAAAACCCTTGTGCTGAGATTATTCGAGGAGGTTCCGGGCGAACTTACTTCCCAGTAGGTTCGCTGTGCCGCTGTAGCTCAGGGGTTAGAGTAGCTGTTTTGTAAACAGCGGGTCGTGGGTTCGAATCCCACTGGCGGCTCCATGAAAATAAAAAGTCCATGTAACAACAACTGCAAAGCCAAGGACGGTGTGTGCGTAGGATGCAAGCGCACCGTCGAGGAAATCAAGCATTGGCGCGGATACTCAAACGCTGAGAAACGCGCTGTTCTTGAGCGCGTACAGAAAGAGATGCAAGAGGGAACGGAATGAAGATGGTAGTCATGGTTTACGAATCGTGGACAGGATCGTGGTACATGTGGAGCAATGATGTGCCGCGAATGCGCATGGATATCCAAGAAGATCCGGATTTGTTCCAGATGGATATCACCGGAATCAGGAAAGTTGCTTGCCGTGAATGAGGAAATGGCGTATTTGCAATTCGGATTGAATTTGTTATCGGCAACGTTGTTGTGCATGATGTTCTACATGATGCACAATAACTCCGGCAGGGGTGGACCAAAAGGAGGGCGACCATAATGCCGCACGGATTTCCCAAGGGATTTTCCCCTATCCCGGCTCATGTGGAGCACGATGTGACCTTTGATGTCCTTGCTGAGGACATCCGGCGCTTTGGTCCGTTCTGGAATCGCACGGTGATTCTCCGTCACTGCGGGTGTTCGGTAAAGTTGCCAAAGAAAGCGGTCTTCTATGGTGTCACGGCGACGTGGCATTTCATTTTTGCCGAAATCGATCATCCTGATTGTCCGGACAAGTATCGAAAGCTGCCATTCGTGACGATTGCTCCTGAAGCATTTGCTCCCGACAATGAAGAGATTGGTCGCATGCTGAGACATGACGATCCGTTTCAGGAATTAATTCATGATGACTATTCAAACGCATTGCAAGCAATGGATGGTTGTGAAATAACAAAACTTGAATCTGTTTGCGAGCATGGGTTGCCGTCTTGGCCGTTGTATCTGGATTACCTTCCAACAAAGTGGTCTGATGTCCATTCCTTGCTTCCCAAGGGCAAGGAGCATCCCGACTCTGCAAAGTGACCGTCATACTCAAGAATATGTGCTACACTGTCTTGTAGTCGCGAGAAGGAATTTCAATGACAGACGAAAAGGCAGAGCGCAAGTTATCCCCAGGTGTTCCCTACCCGAAGCCTGAGAAAAAGTCAAAGAAGGGCAAGTGGGACAAGAAGAAGGAGAAGCAAGATACTGATGAAGATTGACGTATATCCAGTCAAGATATGCATCGTTGGTCAATCAGGAGCAGGCAAGGATACGATGGCTGACTGCATTGTCCGTCATCGTCCCCATGCCGTTCGCATCGCTTTTGCTGATGAACTCAAGCGGTTATGCAACCGCATGCTGAATGATCTCATTGACAAGGAGCATCTCGGCATTCCGCATTTCAACACCACCGATGTCAGCGTCATCAATGACCAGAAGAAGTTGCTCAGAGGCTTGTGGCAATGGATGGGAACTGATTTGATGCGTCATCATGACAACACTTTCTGGATACGGAAAGTTGAAGCATACTTGACAGAACATGCGTTGAACAGTGCGGTCATCACGGATGGTCGGTTTCAAAATGAGATCGATTGGGCCAGATCGCAAGGATTCATCATTGTCAAGGTTTCCAGAGCAACTCATTTTTCGGCGCCAAATGATATAGTTTTACGGTCGCACGAAAGTGAGATTGGCAGTTTTTCCATTGTGCCGGATATTGAGTACAGGAACGACGGCACTGTTGAGAACATGAGTGACTGGGTCGAGAATGTACTTATGGATATGTGTCATCAGCGCTATCGGAATGGGAGTGTTGATTATGTGCTTGCATAGGGAGATGGAATGACAATCACGAAGCAAATGAGAGCGTTTGTCATCAGGCAGGAAACGCTTGAGAGGAGAAAGGATCTCTGGGGAGTCAGAAAGGTAGACAAGTTTACCCAGCCTGTTCCCATCAAGAGCATTCCTTATCGTCTTGCGAGGAAATCCGTGCGCTTGCAGCGTGTGCGACGTTTTGGTCGCAACGAAATGAAATCCATCAACGCGGCGATGAGGAAATCCCTGAAAAAATTCGACGCACTTTTTGTGTCCCTGAAGGATTAATGTGATGTGCGGACCAGACTCTATCATAACGGGAGCTGCAATTCTTCTGGCTTTTGGTATTGTCTGGTTGTTTTCCATGGTGGTGCCATGATCCATCACTCTGGCTACGCAAAACTTTACGAGCATGTGACTGAACCGGGAAGATTGAGCGTTGTCTATTCCATCGTGCATGTCGCAAAATCTCACGATGAGTTTTATGACAATGTGCAACGTCTTGCTGATGAGTGCACGTTCACGTTTGAGAATTTTGTGGAATCAGTGATCACTCCTCCAGTCTATACCATGAACCGTCATAGGTCGCTCGGCCTTGATGCTTGGTTTATCACGAATCCTTCGCTTGATCCGTATCACATGCCAAGGCAGTGGCGCGAGATCGGCTTGTGCGTACCGGATTGCTCCGGTCGCGACGATGTGCCAGTCCTGCATACCGTCGTGACGGGAATGGTCTCCTCTGCTGAGGCGCACATATTCCTGCGAGGAGAGTACGATGCGACGCCGCCCGACTGATTGTGTGCTATACTGACGCAGGCTAGCGGTCACCGATGCCGCCAAGTCAAGGAGCAGGTGCATGATTTCCGCAGATCGTTTATCCGATATCCTCTTGGCTCCCGCGTCCAAAAAGCATTGGCGCGATACTCCTGTCGAGGGCGCAACTCAAAAGAAAGACTGTCCAGTATGTGGACATAACGTGTACATTCCCTGCAGACCAGAGCCGAAACACAGAAAATTTTCCATTCCCTGTGGTGTGCCGCAACTCAAGAACAACTAGATGGCCGGTGTGACATGGCGCATTGGGGGACTCAGATCGGCTTCTAGCGGGTCGACATGGGATCCAAAGAAAGCGTTTACTGGATTCTGGAATGGTACCAGGAAATTTGAGGAACCAAATCCGTTCAGCATTCTTGATGAGCACTTGTTTGCGTCAGGTTATCGCGCGTACGTTAGCGAAGACCATTCGTTTGTCATCAATCATCGCGCCTTGATTGATGTCGTGATGTACTGCTCGGAGTTGCAGTCAGTCATTTATGTTGTCTGGCATCCTCCTGTTGGATCAGGAAATAAGATCTACTGGGCGCTTATCAATCCTTCATTGCGTGTCACGCCGCGCGAGACATGGGTTGTCAATTCCAATCTTCCAATTACTATCGATGAGGATTAGCATGAACCGTTTCATTCTTAGTGAAATTCCCGAGCAAGCTGCCAAGGCGCACAACGACAAGCATGTTGTCAAGATGATCCTTGAAGAGGCGCAAATGCTTTGCACTGCGCATCGAGTCCTCTCTCCGGACATGACTGATCAAGTCTCGTCTGCGCTTTATCGGGCAACGCATCGCAATCATCCTTGTTCTGTATGGGTTCGCGAATCAAAATCAAACTACGATTGGGCGTATCAACTTTTTGAATCCTTGTGCACTGAATATGCGTTTCGATACGGCAAGATTCACAAGTCATGGGATTTGGCGCCGCTGCTGAAGTCCGCCCCTATCGGCATAGCCGATATTGGCCGCACTCCATTTCCGCAAGCAATGCCAGACTACTGCAAGAAAGATGATGCCATCGAAGCGTATCGTGTCTATTACATGAACGAGAAACATGCATTGGCAAAGTGGACACTTCGCGGACAACCCGACTGGTGGAATGTGGAATCCGATTCAATTGCCTGAAAGGAAACGCGCCATGGAAGATTACGTGACTATTGAGGAGTGCCAGACAATAGGCTTTGATGATGGCGAAGACGAAGCATGGTCACGTCTTGATGCTGGGATGGAGACCGACTCCATCCTGGCAAAGGAGCATGATTGGGTGCAGGGAATCACCGATGTTGTTGGGCGCAATGGATTCTGTGCCATTCTTGGAGAGCCGTTTGCGGGAAATGAGGTGGAATGGACTGCTATCATGCAGTCGAAAGTCGATGCGTATTGTGCTTCGGCGCAGGAAGGAGCTGAACATGTCTTGAAAGTGCTTCATGGCAATCGCGCTGCTGGAAGTTAATTTACATTAGGAGCCTGTGATGCAGCCCACTCAAATATCCCTTGGTTCAATCTGGAAGACTCGCACGAAGAGACACTTCGGACACTTGAGAAAAATCGTGGGGTTCAACAAGAACAACACCATCGTACGCGTTCAGGAATATACAAAGAAACACAAGCAGCATGCGAATAGAATCTATTCGATTCATCTCGATACATTTGCACGGGAGCACGAAATATGGAAGGAGTGATTGATGTGCGTGTACTGCGACACCTTGCTTACGACAAAACCGTCGCCTAGTGCGACGGGAATCAACGCTGTTGTCACGGCAATAACAAATAGGAATACCAGATTCAAGCTCAATGTCCAGAAAAATACGAATCCGAATTACGTCAGCGATGCTTTTGCGAATGGCTTGGAAAATTCCAGCATGGCTGAAAGCTATTACGATGTTGGACGATTTCTCGATCAACCTCGTCATCTCGTTGTACTTAGCGTCACGGTCGACCAGCTTTCTTTTCTGGAACAGCTCGGAAATGAATTTTTTTCCGGTTCTGTGGGACATGCGGCCGGATGGATCCTCGCGAAAGGATTAGGCACGACGGATGCGATTGAGGATGCCGCGTCAGAGCGTCAATCCTTGCAAGAAGAGCGTCTTGAGAGTGGCACCAGTCGATGGTCGCGTGATATAAATTGGTCTAAATGGTAAGGAGATCATATGCCTGACGTAGATATCAATCAAGTGGCAGCTGCAGTATTCAAGCAGATGGAAGACCAGCGGATTCGCGATGAGCAGCGAACCCGTTCCGTGCAGGAAGCATCGCAGTATGACCAGGAAATGGAAATGCTTGCACAGATGCTTCCGCAATTGCAGTTGGGAGTCCGGTCTGTCATTCCTGATGAGGAGCCGCATACGTACGCGCTGGAGACTATTCTGGATTGGTTGCAAGTTGCATACCGTGCCAAGGCGGGAGAGTTGCGCATCCGTCGCAACGCAGCACTTGCTTACACACCAGAGGAGTTATCGAGACTGTCTTCCGACTCCATTCTGGCAAGTCCAGCGGATATCATTACATTCCTTGAGAGAAGTGAGGGCGAGGAGGAGAAAAAGACAGGTCTTTGGGACCTTGGCGATCCTCCTCTCCGCTCCATCGAGATCGAGAATATGCTGACTGCAAAGGAAGCACCGATTCGTCGTGAGTTGATTGATCACGCATTGGCCGGGGGCATCTCCGGAGGAGCGGTTTCCATTCTGGTAACGTTCCTCCTGTATTTGGTACTACATTGAAAGGAACTACCATGGAAGAGCATCTCATTCAGCAAGTACGCAAGAGGCTGGCACAGCAAGTGGACATCGACACCAATGTTGCGCCTATCAATGTGCAGGATATTGCAAACGACCTCAATACATCGGTTCCTCGGGTGAATCGCGCCCTTCGTGATCTTGAGCGCAAGAAGAATGAAATCCGTCGGCATTTTGGGCAGGATCACAAACCTGTCAAGGCAAACATCCTGCCAAAGTTCTACGAAACCACTGTTGAAAACATGACGAATCATGACAACAAGAAGGAAAATTCGTACGACATCCGGTACTCGGAGAATCGCAACACCTATAGCGATACCAACTACGTTGTACGTCCCATGCTTCCGCAGTACAGCAAGAACATCTTTGTGAACGCCGAGTCCGCCACATCAGGATCCGAGTTCCCAGCGGTGTTGAGCGCATGCCCCACCATTTATGCATATGGACGGCTTTTGTCTGATCGCAACGAGAACCCCATGCCTTTTGTCGAGAATGTCGCGGTGATCCACGCACAGGCCAAGCCATTGGTTACCGAGGCGTTACGCATGTTCAATGCCGTGTCCTACGTTTCCGGACTTATCACGGCGGATCAGCGAAAGACCATGATGGACATTCTCAAGGGAAAACGCGTCGAATATAATCATTTCTCCAAAGAGATCGTCAGCGAATAGATGCCTGAATATATCAAGGGTCAAGAGCGATATCTTTCCAACAGTCAGGTAGAGCTCTTGCTTGAGTGCACATGGAAGCACAAGCTCAAATATATTGACGACATCAAGGAACCCGCCAACGAACATCTCATCATTGGCGGGGCCATTCACAAGGGCGTCGAAGCGTACCGCGAAGCACAGTTGCGCGGCACATTGGGAGAGTGGACTGAGACACAGCGGAACCAAGCCTGTCTTGATGCCATGAACAACGAGTTCGATGAACTCATTGCCAAGGCTGAGTCTGAGGGCGGCATCCGATGGGGGCGTGGCGTCACGATTGATCAGGCCAGAAGCCTTGCCAAGCAATTGCTCAGTGTCTACTTCTATCGCGAGGCAGAGAGCGATATCCGGGGGCAGGGCAAGGTTCCTCTTTTCATGCTAGAGGAGCCACTGTCCATCGAGGAAGAATTCTATCTTCCCATTCCAGGAACCGACAACTGGTTCATGAAGGGAAGGTATGACATGCGGACTGCCACGGGCATGGTCGATCTCAAGACTGCCAAGCAGAAGTATTCCCAGAAGGAGATGGACAAGAAGACCCAGCCCAGCTTCTACATCCTCTCCCAGCTTGGCAAGACTGGACAGTGGTTGCCGGAGTTCCGGTATCACCTGCTGGTGAAGCCACATCGTTCAACGTGGGAGGCTAGCTCGGGCACCATGCCGCCCACGAACCTGTCTGCGTACCGGGCGTGTGTGCAGCGAACCACGCGGAGCGCAGACGAGATCCAGTGGTTCCTGCGCACTTTGCGACAGCAGATTTCGGTGATCGAGACTGGCACACAGTTCCCTCGCCAATCTGCAGAGTGGTGTGATTACTGTGGCGTCGCTTCGGCATGCAAGCCGTGGCTTGGCGGCCGGGGTGGACAAACGGCGGAGTCGGTGGTAGACTTGTTTCGTGAGGCAAGCACCTCACACGAGAGCGCGGGGCAGCACCCCGCAGGGTAAGAAAGGCACACTATCATGGGCTCACTCAACAAGCTTATGTTGATCGGCAATGTAGGCAAGGATCCCGAGGTTCGGCTTTCCAAGAACGGGGACGCCATGGCTACCTTCACGCTTGCAACTTCGTATGGCTACAAGACTGACGCTGGTGATCGTGATCAGACCACCGAGTGGCATCGCATCGTCATGTGGCGCAAGCTGGCTGAGCAGGCCGAGAAGTTTGTCAAGAAGGGCCGGAAGCTGTACATCGAAGGTCGCGTCCAGACCCGCTCCTATGAGCAGAATGGCGAGAAGCGGTATGTCACCGAGGTCGTGGCAGATCGCATGGAGTTCCTCGATTCCCGCAATGGTGGCGACGAGGATGATGCTCCAGTTGCAGCCCGTCCACAGGCGGCTGCGGCAAAGGGCGCAAAGCCTAGTTCTGATTTCGAGCTGGATGATAATCCATTCTCTGATCTGGATGATCTACGCAGTAACAAGCGTTTCTAGGCGCAGTTCGGGAAACAGGCGGGTAATCCCGCCTGTTCCTTTTTTTAGGAGGACTACATGAGACGAGTAATGCGATTTGCTTTGGGAGGGGCTGCGGCGGCAGGAGCTGTCTTGGGTACGTTCCTGTCGTCACTGAACGAGAGCAAAGCCAAGCACGAGCAATCGCGCGAGATTTATCAACATTTGCGTCAAATGCATGATTTTTTTGCCATGCGCAATTCGGCTGCGGATGTTCCTGCCAATGTTGCACTCAACCATCTTGCGTCCAGCAATCAGGCGCTGATTGGATTTGTGCTGACCATGCATGAGCGAGTCATGAACGAGATGGTTTTTGACGTTGACAGGGAAGACAAGGACAAGAAAGACGGATTGCATGAGATTTCATGCCGATCAGAATTCGTCGACGATGTCCGCAAGTTTGTCAATGCTGACTGCGAAGAGATACTCAAGGAAGTTGCTTCGTGGGCACATAGCATCATGGATACGTACAGCCTGAAACTGGACGGCATCTCGCTTGAGACTGATCGCATCTCTCCGGAGATGTATCCAGTTGAGGTGCTCTTGGTGTTCCATGTGAATGGCAAAGGTGATGATGCCCTTCGATTCCAAAGCGATGCATCACGATTGTTGCGTGAAACCGCAGAACGCCGCGGTGGCTCTAACTCGCACCTGCTTCGGGCACATGTACGTTGGAAGTGACTTTCGGTTTCTTGTCTTGAAGTCGCCAAGGAACACGCAACTTCGACTTGACTTTGCTTTGCGGCAATTGTATGTACTTGATGATGTCCCCTCTAGTGAGATAGAGGGACTTCTTCGTTTCTCCCCCAAACCATCGGGAGTAGATCTTGTTTCTTAATGCGGCTTCCCGCAGGGTTGTCCTGCCGATGCCGTATCGCGCTTTCGCGTCACCTAACGACAGGATGTCAGAGAGGCTTTCGTTCTCCCTGAGCTGTATTCTTTCGCACATTTCTTCGTAGGATTCTGCAGGTTTCATGTTATCTCCAGGAGGCGTTATGAAAAGTCATCAGGAAATGGTCAAGGAATTCATGATTTCGTTTGGCCAGGAAGCGCCAGACTCGTTTAATCCGGAAGGTTTTCCACACGAACTTCGTTCTTCATTGATTATGGAAGAATCACTTGAGTTTTGTCAAGCTGCTGCCGAAAAAGATTATGTTGGCATCATTGATGCAATTTGCGATCTCTTGTATGTGACGTATGGGGCAGCGATAGCGCTTGGCATTGACATCAATCCTTTTTTCGAGGAAGTGCATCGTTCCAACATGTCAAAACTTGATCCCGAAACAGGAATGCCAACGTATCGCAATGATGGAAAGGTCATCAAGCCTGAGACCTACTCCCCGGCAGATATCAAAGGCCTGATGTTAAGGATCTATGGAATGCCTATTGCCAAGACCCTTTCCATCTGAATATAGTATACTCTTTTCATGAGTATAACACGTCTGGTTTTCAAAAAAGCAGAACCCTCAGCGCATGAGCAGCTACCTCTGTTCAACAATGAGGGTTCTGCTACGCCTGCGCCTGTTGCGCCTACGCCTGCGCCTGTTGCGCCTACGCCTGCGCCTGTTGCGCCTGCGCCTGTTGATTCGGCGCGTTCGCGGGGCAGGCGGCCGCTCGTTGTTGGGCCGCCTGCCCCGCGAACAGATCCTGAGGTTCCGTTACCTCCAAGCGACTCTTCGAGTCCAATGACCATTGTTCCGGATGTTGCTCATTTACGGGCTCTTCATTCGGCAATGCTGGAAGCATATGATAAGCACATCGCGCCGTTTCCAGAAGGAAGCACGATATTTGACTGGCATCATGCGGGTATTCGCAATGGTGACACAAGCGGTCCCGGATTCTACACTGCTCATTACGAAGATCCGGATATACAAAAAATACTGGCGCAAAATCCTGCAGACAGGGAGTTCACACTCTTGCCAGTGTCTCAAGGCATGGATGCATATAGTTCGCATCCAATGAATAGAGCCATGCCTCAGGCCGAGCGCACTGTTCAAGAAGCCGTCAACCAAGCAGTTCGTCCCCTGAATCCAGCTTTTGTGGAGGCGGTACGAAACGATGCGCAGCTTAAAGGTGAGGATGGTTTTCATCTCTATCGAACAACAGCGGCCAACAGACCACGATCCATGAACAATGTTGGAGGAAATGGGTATGAGGGATTTGTTGATTGGCTTGGTGACATTCATGAAAAGAAGAGTGATGCGCTAGCAAACAAGACCATAATTCAGGACGGCATAGAAAAAGTTGTTCCACGCGACATTGGAGAGGAAAAAACACATAAGGGTTTCATTTTTCTTTGTCACGAACAGTTAGGAGACCCAAGAGTAAGCACCAATAGCGCTTTTTGTCACAGAAGGGCAATTGCTTCATCACTACAAGACGTATTACGTTCCCGTGAGGCACCCGGCTCGTATCAAGGCGCAAAAGACGCAATAGAAACAAAATGGGCTGCCTACCTGCGCCATCTTGTTGACACGAGAGACGCAAATTTGCCGTATCCGTCTTTCGATTCATGGCTTGACGACCAATACGGAAAATATGTAAAGAATCTTGAACAAACTCAACCGGGAGCCGCGCCACTTCCGTTAATGGAGCATGGTCAACCAAGCTGGTGGACAGAACATGTTCCGTTGGATTTTTCCGATACGCCAAACATCCTTGTTTCACCATCTGCCAAGATGTCGACCGAAACAAGAAGAAACATGCAAGTCGTGCCGCCAGCTGTTGGGTGGCATTTGGGCACAACGCGTCAGGAACTTGAATCCTCAGCTTTTGAAATGCCAAGAAGAGCAAGAATTGAGCCATTAGTTCAAGGTGTTCAAGCAGCATTAAATTCTTCGTCAATCTTCAATCACAAGGCAGACGTGCTCATTCATCCTGCCTCGCTTGATGGGTCAGCTGAATCTGGACAGCTCACTGATGAGTTCAAGGCCCGTTATCCTCAGTTTTATGAGGCATACAAGGCATTGTGTGACACAAAAAGCATGCAACTTGGAGACATTTTCTGGTTTCAACCGCGCAATAAAGATGCTCAACCGTATGGTCCTGCAATTCTCACGATGTTTGTTCGAGAAACATCCACAGCTCCTATTGCAAATCAGGCAAGGCAAATAGGTGCGATGAACGCAGAAAAAGAAATAAGCAAGCGATATCCATACGACAAATCGCGAGGCGCCACGGTGATTTGTCCAATTATCGGGGGCGAAAAAAATCAGCAGGAAACGACTGACGCGTTGAAGAAAGCGTTTGATTTTTCGTCACATCATGTGTTGCTCACAGGAAAAGTTATCGAATCAGGAACCGATTATTCAGGCACTGCACCGCCAATTCCAGCCGACTTCATTGATCCGGAAATACCATCATACCCAAATGATGCGCAGCATTTGTTTTTTGGGGATCAAAAATCCGGTGCGTCTACTGAAGCTGTGGCTCGCAAGTTATCAAATTTTTCTCCAATTCCTTTTGATACTCCAGCTGCTCCGTCGACCAATCGACCTTCGAGGATTGCATCGTCGGAATATCTGTATCAACTCTTGAAACTATCAGGGGTTGATTGGCGCTCAAATACTTCAGTCGTCACCAAGCAGAATAAATCTAAGATTGCAGAAGCTCCAAATGGAATGGTATTTGAAACCGTTGGAAATATCACGGACGAAAATTTTCATCGGAGGGGAACGGGAGGCTCAACAACAGCTACAAATGGATACGATGTAATTGTAAATACTTGCAACACAACACTCAGGGCAGACGGAACACCAGTCATGGGCGCGGGATTGGCAAAATCGTTTTCCCTGCACTTTGCTGGAACAGATTACGAAAAGCAAGTTTCCGAATATCTCAAGAGAATGAAAAGTGGCGGTGTGGATAGAGCCGTTGGAACAACATTCATTTGTCAGCCGATGTTTGAAGGAAACCCAATTGGGCCAAAAGTTGCGTCCATGTTTGTCAAGGGAGACTTTAACGATCAAGCTACGCGAAGGGATACGGAAAGTTCAATCGATCATTTGCATTCGCAACTTGCGGAGATGACAAGTGGCTTGACACGTAATCAGACGATAAAGGTTGCCATGCCTCTTGTTTCTGCAAAACTCGGAGAACGCGGAAGGCCAGTTACTGGTTCAGTTGCAAAAACTGGAGGATGGCAGCAAACCCGGAGAAAAATAATAGGCACTTTTGGCCAAAACCCACAAAAAATCATTACTGACATTGTTCATCTTTCAGAAAATGATGATGGCCGCGCAGTGCCATTGCTTTCGCCTTCCGACATTCAGAAGTACATAGTCACAGATCGCGATATGGGAGATAATCCGTTTAAGATGAAAGCATTCGTCAGAAATCTGCCCATTAATGACAATTGGGACCAGATCAAGGATTCTGCAATGAAATTTTCATTGATTGCCAAGGTATTTGGCAGCAGGGACTTTGCAAGAGTGCTTATGGGACAACAAGGGAAGGAGCTCGTTGAAGTATCTGCGCCCGTAGATCCTGAGACGCCATTTGGTCGACGCTCAGCAGTGATGAGTGTGAAAGAAACCCTTGCTCATCCAGATGTCGCTGATCCCGCTTTTCAACAACAGCTTAGAACAAGAAAATGGATTTTCGAAAGCAGAAAATCAGATGAAGACTTTGGACCTCAGGCATTCATTCGCAACCTTAAAGCTAAGGGGTTCACAAAAAATCAGATTGCCGCAATATCTCTCAAAATCCGTCAAGAGATCATGGAGGAGTGCGCTGTTGAAAACCCTGCTTGGAAAGGAGAGCTTGATGATGATGGCTCAACCGTGCATTTTTCTCCAGAAGCCATGGAAGAGTTGAGAGTTAGTGAGCCAGGTTTGCAAAGAGTGATGGTCGGGAATCACGGTATGTATTTGGAAATGAACGATGTCCGTGTTAGCAGTCCGTATCCAGAAAAGAAGGCAAATAATTTTTATGACACGTACAAACGTGGACCAATAAAATATTATCGACAAAAATCTCGTGTGAATTACGCCGAGTATGAACCCGGCAAGTGGTACGCGGATATTAAACATTATCCAGCTCCTCAGCAAGGCGATCTTCATGAACCAATGGAATCAGTCGTTGATCCGTCATTGCCTGATTTGTACTGGGGAACAACAAGAGATAGCAGTGGCGTTTTCAGGGGCGAAAACAAACTGGGCAACTTACTCATGGAAATTCGTGATGATATTGCAAATGGAACCATTGATATCACCAAACCATATCCTGTTCCCGCTGATCTGAAAGGCATGAAAATATTTGGATGCACTCTTGCTGATATTGCTGCTCCAAGATATCAGTATTCAGACATCACTTCGATTGTTTCACCTAATCAAAGTCCCGGAACGGTGCAATTTCAACCAGCAGTACAGCCAGGCAATCCTGTACCTGTAGTACCTCCCGGGTTTAGGGCTTTGGCTGGCACAACACAAGTCATACAACCAGAAACTGAAGATCTGAATATTGATGTCACGGATGTTGACAATTTTACGCCACTGCCTGACTCAATATACGAAGTTGCTGAGAGCAGCCAAGAGGGGTTTCTCCGGACTCTTTTGTCTATGGCGCCAAAGGATGAAGAAATAATTACTCAGGAGAACAACGATCATTCTAGAAAAATGAAAGAATTTATTGACGAAGCAGAAGCATGGGGAAAAACTCATGGCGCCATAGACCAAAAGGTTCCATTGCGCATGCAATTCTATTTGGAAAATCTGGATAAGTACAAGATCTTGGCACAAGATATTTTTCAGACAAATGCAGAATTGATTTGCGAAGGAAGCTGGCAAGCAATGAAGACATTTGAAAAAAAATATCCTGGGTGGATGAGAGATGCAGAGGATACCTTGCAAGACATATTTCATCGTGTCATTTCTGATACCATCACAAACTACAAGCCCGAAAAGGGAACAATCGAACAATTTTTGGGATTTAAATTTAGCAGACATCAGCAAGTAATTCAATCTATCATAAGGAATTCAGTCAATCAGCAACTGGGTCGCACAAAAGATTGGGAGAAAAACATGCGAGTGGTTTCTCTTGACGATCAGTTTAGGCAACCATCAACGATGGATCCAGAAATAGATCCGTTCATTAAACCGGAATCAGATTCGAAGCAGGAAGACCCGGACATTAAAGATGGCGACAATTTGGCGCGGTGGGCCCACCGCGTTCTCGCACAGGAAGATGGCGACATTGAAGATGGCGACATTAAAGATGGCGGCATTGATCCATCAGATATTGAAGACGATAACGGCGAACTCATTGACAATCCAGCAAGCGAAGAGAGAATGGCAGCATCAGGAGACGCGTCTTCATATGTGCAACGGTTGACTAGACAAGGAGCAAATTACGTTGTCGATATTTTACACGCTCTTGGCGGAAATGAATCCAAAACCTTTAATCAAGAACAAATGAAAAGCATTCATGACAATTATGGATTGACCGCAAAGGAAATGCAAGACTGGTCAATGATATTGGACGTTCTCGCAACGTCAGCAGGTCAAAAAACCTCTTTGATTCAAGATGAAAGTCAGGAACGAGGCGTTGATAAAAAAGTGCTAATGGAACAACTGGATCGCGTTTTTGTGAAAATAAAACCAATTGCACTAAAGATCATAAAAGATTCACAAAAACAATTCTTCATTGATGAAAAGTTAATAAAAGAATTTTTGCCCGGGCAAAATTTCACTAGTACATTAAGAATGTTGCAAAAAAATAATTAAAGGAGAGTGAATCATGAAACCATTAATTACCCAGCTGTTTCCCTATGCAATCGAGCGATTCAAGAAAGCTTCAGGCGAAATGCCGATGCATCCATCAGAAAATCCGCCGCAAAAGATGTCCGGCACCAATCGTCTCGAACAATGGGAAGCTCCCAAACAGGAAACATTGCAGCAAGCCATGAAAAAATTGGCCGGAAAAATTACCGGGAAGCTTCATCGCAACAATAGTGACCCCAATGATTTCGGGAATCCTCTTGAGGATCCGGAGCTCATGAGTGAGGTAAAAAGGCTGGCAAAAATTCATAGTCATCCAGAAACTGGCGAGGAGTTAGAGCCAGGCGAAGTACTCAATGGCGTCTTGCAAGCAGCTGGAATGCCTCCACTTCCCATTTCCGAAGAGGAAAAGGCGGATGGTGCAGAACCACATCAGCGTATCGTTACCAACAAGGCTCCATCATCTGGATTGACACTCGGCAAGAAGTCCAAGCAATTACATCCGCATCATGCCATTGCACAACTTGATCCTCAACACAGGGAAATGGTTAGTGACATTGCTGACCGACTGAAGAGCGATCCTTCTTTCCGCGAAGGACGTGAATTCTCGCAGATTGTCAACGAAATGGCGCAAGCCTCAGGCATGCATCCAACAGAAGTTGTGCAGACAATCGAGAATCATGCTGGAATTCCACATTTGCCGACGCCAAATGGCAGGTAAAACATAGATAGTGATATATATCATAATAAATACACAAACAGCTGGCGGAGGCTTTGGCAATGAGCAGCGAGGGAAGTGCGGCAAGCTTGGGAATAGAAAAGCATGTTCGGGCGGGAACCGTGCCGGAACTATCAGGATCAACAACGGCGCATTTGCAGGGGGCAACTGGCGAACGTTCTCCAGCGACTTCTCCCGGAGGTGCAGCCGAGACGGTCATTGACAATCTTCGCCTACTTGCTCAACCAACAGTAGGGTTTGTGCATCCAGAGCACGGAACGGTTGGCTCGTTGCAATCCATAGGAGTGCATACTGGTGGATCGCCATTGACGGATATGTATGGCGGAGATGGCCATAGTGGGCATCCCATTGCCAAGGATTCATCGGGAAGATCATACGTGGTTGTAGCGCATACGCAGCCTGACGGCACAGTAGTGTCTCTGCCGTTTTGGAACTCAAGTGGACGTGGAAAAAAAGGGCCTGAATCTGATGGTCAACATATAGGAAAGTGGTATCACTATCCCGGTCATTCTTCGAGTGGGTGGTTGGGAAAGCTTTTCGGTAACTGGGAGAACAATTACCGCAGTCCCGTCCTGCAATTCTATGCCGATCAGTTGAACAAGCATGTCGGAAATGTTTCTGGCCCAACTGGAGCAAATCACAATGCCGAGGCCGCAAAACACATTGGAGTATTTTCTCCGCAGGAAGATGAGGATTTTAAGGCAGATGTCAATCATGCCACGCTTCACTCAACTCCATTGCTAGGTAGCGAAAGAAAAGAGGGTGCTGATCACACTGCAGTATCCCAATGGCTTGATGCTCTTTCTCCGAGATCAACAGGTGAGGGTTGGATGGAAGCCATAAATCATTTTGGCGATCACGACAATTGGTTAAAGACCGGATTGCAGTTTCCTGTTGCCAAGTCAATGAATAAGCCATTGGTTTTCCGTACAGGATTGAAAAAGTCCTACAAGACTCCCGCATGGCAACGCGCAGAGGGACAGAATCCCAAGGGTGGCCTCAACGCCAAGGGAAGGGCCTCTGCGAAGGCTGAGGGCCACAACCTGAAGCCTCCGGTCAAGTCAGGGGATAACCCACGCAGGGCTTCATTCCTCGCGCGTATGGGCAATAGTCCGGGACCGGAGTACGACGAGCACGGCAAGCCTACAAGGCTGCTTCTGGCGCTTCAGGCGTGGGGTGCATCAAGCAAGGCAGACGCGCGAAAGAAAGCCAAGGCAATCAGTGCGCGTCTGCATGCTAACAAATGATCAGGATTTCCTGAACAAAAGCGAGACTGCTATCGCAAGAAACACAAGCAACCCCGGCGGTGTCGGGGTTGGTGTGCCGACGTGAGCAGGAACTGGCGTCGGAGTTCCGATGATCATCTCTACTTCAAGCGTAGGACTTGCAGTCGGCGTCGCCATTTTTGCGGCGTGATTGAGAATGGGAAGAACGTATCTGTCTAGTTCCCATTGGGGAACAAACGCATGGGTTTCCGCAAATGGAACCCCCGCGTTGTAGCAGAAGAGTGCCCATTCGTAGCTTCCGTCATGATTGTCCCGGTATTTGCGGATCCACCTTGCTGCATCTCGCAAGGCAATTTCAGGATTCCTTGGATTGGTTTCCGGGTGTGCCCAAGGAACGATCTGTGCAATGCCAACCGCACCGTCCGCACTAATCGCTTGCGGATTCCAACCGCTTTCATGGTGTATGAGAGCGACGAATATGTTCTCGTCAATCCCTGCAAGCCTTGCGGCCTCACGAGCCATGGGCTCGTACATCGTCCGGTAGTCCATAGAACCACCTCCTAAAAAAATTAGGACAGTCATTGTCCCGATGTCTTCTGCACAGAAGACAAGGTGCCGGAAGTGGGATTCGAACCCACACGCTGGGTTAGCCAGCTCCTGATTTTAAGTCAGGTATGTCTGCCGATTTCATCATTCCGGCCAGAGTGGGGCGGAATATCACGCCCCGGAGGAAATTATCCGCGAAGCTCCTTTGCTGCCTTCGCGAGTTGTGCTGCAAGGAACTCCAACTTCGCCGCTTGTTTCTCGCGTTCGTTGCTTCCTCCAGCATACGGAAGATCGTAGAGGGCCATCCAGCGGTCTGTCTGCCGCTGCTCCTCGACGAGGCGCTCCCGCTCCATCTTCATCCAGTCAAATACAGGCAGGGAATTGTTCATCAGGCCGTCCTTTCGACAAGACAGTCTACCAATCACCTGCCAGCCTGTCAACGCCTCTTGGCTGCTCCGGCCCGATCCTGGCCGCTCTTTTCGTCATTGTGGCGCAAACACACCACACGCAAATTATCAGGCTTTGATGATCCACCTTGGACTTTTGGTTTGATATGATCAAGCGTTAATGGGTTTTTCTTATCGCCTTTGGTGCCACAGATGGTACACCAAGGATGTGACTCCAGCGCCGCATCTTCAATGATGTTCCAATACTCTTCAAGAGCTTTTTCTGCTGAAAAACCCGGCATGGTTCTCATTTTCTTGATTACTTCAACAGCGTGATCAACTGCTTCATTTACCGCACTGTTGTTCTTTAATGTTTCAGTAGCCATTCATGTTCCTCAAGGTTTTGTTGGAGTTTCTGCTGGTGGTTTTGCTGTTGTGGGAGGAACAACGCCTTTCTTGCCATCATCGGTAGGTTGTCCGGCCTGACGATTCAGGAAAAACGTGCCTGTTGCTGCCCCCACAACAGTGTTGAGCACAGTAACTGCTTGTGCGTCATGATCCATGATTGCTATCCAAATGACAGACAGGATTGCTGCTGCGCCCAATATGACTGCAGCTATTTCAAATAATGTTGGTTGCTCATGCAAAACCTTCATGATGCCCTCCATTGTTGTATTATATCAATGAAAATTCTGCAACGAACAGCCTTGTTGCTTTTCGCAAAATATACTGTAGAAAGAGATCAGAATGAATTACCAAAGAATTAGCCTGATGTGCACAAATTTCATCGCTGAAGTCGTTGGATCCTGGAAGTTCATCGCTGCTCAATCTTGCGTATTGGTGCTATGGATTTTATTTCATGATCATGGCGCATATGTATTTGACCCATACCCATTCATTTTATTGAATTTAATTGTTTCAATTCAAGCAGCACACATGGGATCAATTTTACTGATGACCACACGGCGTCAGGCTATTTTGGACAACCGTCGCGACATCGAATATTTGCGCATCTTGATGAAGTTTTCCAAAGCCGATAAGTCGTCTAAGGTCTAGTAAGAAGGTCTTAGCGTAAGTATTGGGGGTCTTTATTCGCTAAAAACGTCAATCTGATTCTTTCCTCCACCAATTAGCCCCTCCACCAATCCTTCTTTTTTATATATTGCTCAGGGATAACATGTATTATCCCTGAGCTTTATCTTTATGTATGTATTTCTTTATTTATTAATTGTATGTTTCATCAAGATATGATCCAGGTTCCACATCTTCAATCCACACTGCATATCCTGCTCCTTTGTCACCCCACGTTACTTCATAACGTTTTGAATGGATTTCAGTAACGATTGAGTCGTGAATAATATTTGGATCATTTGGCGTATCAGATACTTTATGTTGATCTTCAATGGCTATCTTCTTGATGAGATCGTAGTATTTCTGTGCTTCGTCTTCGGATTCAAACCACATGCTTTCCATTGGGATTGTTCCGGGTATGGCTGTGTGCACTGCATGCGTGATTTCCACTCTTTTCCAGAGTGGAAACTCACGTTCTGCTAGATCGTCAATGTAGTGCAATGCAATCTCATGCCAATTTACGCGGTCTATGACATTGACAAGAAAATCCTTTTTCAGTGCGTTGCGTTCCTTTTCCAGTTCAAAGAGTTCGCTAATCTCTTCCTTGGCGAAGTCTGCAACGCGATCTAACAGTTCTTTTGCTGCTTTTTCTTCTGTTTCGTAATCTGCTGCGTTTTTTTGTATTTCCTTCCATGCTTGCTTTGTGTAGTCATCAAACATGTTTCCATCGTCATGCACGTTGAACAACCATGTCTCGTATGTTGACCAACCGTTGTATGGTTTGTCTGTGCTTTCCACTGGTGAATAGCCGAGGACTTTTTCTATGTATCCCATTGTTTTTCTTTCTGGTGTGATTAAAGGCGGCCAATGTTGCAGCAGTGATTTTCAGCGATTGTCTTGATTATCTGTTTACTCGTGTCATGTCCTTTGGAGAGCGATTTTTTTCGCAAGCAATGCCATCACGATCCGTATCCAATTTGTTCGGATCAGTAGGATCTGCTCTTAGAACTGCTTGTGCATTAGCTTGGCTTGCAAAGTCAGAGCAATTGTATCTGTTTCCCTGTCCAATGTATGCATACGGATTAAATGATGACATTTGTGATGCAGATGCAACTGGTGTCGAGACTGCAACAGGAATCAATGTTGGAATCGCAGTTGGAACCGCAGTTGGAACCGCAGTTGGAACAATGATTGGAATTGCAACAGGTGTTGGTGTTGCAGGAAATTCTGATTTTCCATTGCATGTATTTGGTGACCACAATCCAAGCAAGTTTGTTGTTGCAAAATTCTCTGCATACTCATAATCATCTGCATACATTGATGGAATTTTGTACACGTAATGTTTTCCAAAACCTTCGGCAATCATTTCCAAGGCAAAAGAAACATCGGATTCTTTATCAAGATGCACAAAAATGTGCGCAAGAACACGATCATATTTATCAACAGCATCCTGCGTTGGATCAAGTTCAAGAGTCACTTCCGATCCTGCAGGCATGAGTTCCTTTGCTCGTACAAATGCTTCTTTTCCAAAACAATGAATGCCTGTGCGTGGATCAACTGTTTCAGGCGTGTCAAGCCCAATGACACGAATGCGTTCCATCCTATCATCTATCCACACATCTACGGTATCTCCGTCAATTACGCGAGTTACAATTCCCGTGATGGAATTTGCATGCGCCACAGGTGTTGACAGCAATATCCATGCCATTAGCAATGCCAGTGTTTTTTTCATTGTCGTATTCCCATGGATGTATTGGCCGTTGCTGCAGTGTCGCAGCAACGGCCCTTGTTGTTTCAACCAAGATTCTGATTATTCGTCGTCTTCGAATTCGAGCATCATGTCAATGACGCGATAGCCGTTTTCTACGGCATTTTCTTCCAGTTGCTTCTGCCAGCCGAGCAATATGTCTTCTGCTTCATCTATTGTCATGTCTGGCTTGTCTTCATCATGGTCATTGTTGTAGTGTTCCATTATGTCATTTGCACACCAGATTGC
>Ga0214919_10002397_pt1 | contig 29520 bp, 21 predicted proteins | sample LL1503_MetaG_FD_177994 | JGI IMG/M metagenome (GOLD analysis project Ga0214919, IMG submission 177994) | Freshwater microbial communities from Lake Lanier, Atlanta, Georgia, United States - LL-1503 | ecosystem: Environmental > Aquatic > Freshwater > Lake | place: USA: Georgia | collected... | reverse complement strand
GATCTAACGCGTTGAGGAAATTAATTAAGTCTTCTGAGGGTGTAATTTTTGCACTTCCATGCACCTACCTAGAAATGATAGATGTGGAACTAGAAAAATTACCACCAGAATTGCTCAACAAAATTTACATCATAACTTCAGCAGCTGGTCGAAAATCGATTTCTAGCAAACTCAAGGAGCGTGCATTGCCCTACGATGAACGACTTGATAGCTCCAAAAGTTATAAAGGCACTAGAAACGACTTTGCACAAAGGGCACTAAAACATTTTGTTGCTGAGACGGACTTCATCGATCAGGATTTAAATAGTATTAAAAATCAAATAAGTGAATATTTAAAGAAATACAAAAAACCCGTAATTCCAGAAAGAACCAAATTAGCCGACGACGCAATTCTTTTGCTCATTGAAAAAAACTGGAATGCCTATGGGGGTACTAGAAGCAAGCTTCATAGATATTTAAGAGATACCGCACTTGTAGCGTGCGAGCAAAACCGCTTTGGCTCCTTATGGAACCAAGTTCGATCAACAAAAGAGAAAGAAATTTCGAAATGAGTGCAAAAAAAATCAAACAAGAAATTGTCATCCGTGCACTTAGAACAACTCAAGGAAAAAATTTGGACGTGTTCGCCTTTTTTGTTAAGGGCGCAGATATTGTAAAAGTTGCAGACATTAGTAGGATCGAGCGTTCTGAGGGAGACCTGCTAAAAGGATTCCAACGAACTGAAATCCGCAACCACGTGAAAGGAATTGTCGATTACTTAAATCTAGGAAATGTTTTATTTCCTAATGCAATTATTTTAGCTATGTCACCAGAGGTGATTTTCAAAGCCTCTAGAGGAACTAAACCCACAGGCGATGAAAGCATCGCCGAATCCGGTACTTTGACAATTCCAATTAACGGCGAAGGAAATAGAGTTGCATGGATTGTTGATGGACAGCAACGATCACTAGCACTTGCACAAGCACGTGATCAAGAGATCCCAGTACCTGTCATTGGTTTTGTTTCAAATGATCTTGAAATACAGCGCGAGCAATTTATTCTTGTAAACAAAGCGAAGCCACTTCCTGGCCGCTTAATCAACGAATTACTTCCAGAAACTAGTGGGTTTGTTTTCCCAAAAGAGCTTAGTTCCCGAAAAATTCCGTCTGAACTTTGCAATTTATTGAATCAGGATAAAGCATCGCCCTTTTATAAAACGATCAAAAGAATCTCAGATGAGAAAAAGGGCAGCGATGCAGTAATAACAGATACTGCATTAATAAGCATGATTAGAAATAGCCTCAATAACCCACTTGGAGCTCTTGCGCCCTATCGCGGAGCAACCAGTCGAGACGGTATCGATATCAATGGAATGTACAAAGTACTCTGCACTTTTTGGCAAGCAGTTAAAGAAGTATTTCCAGATGCATGGGGTAAAGATCCTAGAAGAAGCCGTTTAATGCACTCAGCAGGAATATTGGCTATGGGTGTACTAATGGATCGAATTTATGCACGATTGTCAGGTGTAGACGAAGATATCAAGTCAATCAAAAAAGAGTTGACAAAAATTGAGCCACATTGCCATTGGACATCAGGCACGTGGGAACTGATTGGAACGCCATGGAATGAAATCCAAAACACCCCACGCGATATCAAAAAACTTCAAGATGTTTTGGTCAGAACCTACACGCACGCCAGCAGATGAAATTTTTATACTCAGACACTCAGGATTATGTTGATCCTGATTACGACTTCAGCGAAGATCGAAATGCCCCAGGCAGAAAACGCTACTGGGACGATATGTATGCCCACGAACTTATGTCAGAAGCGCCTTACGATGGACTTTTGGTCTCAATGAGTGCCATAAGACCTGCCGAGGGTGTGGCAGCATCAAAAGTTAGATATAGCACTTCTGAGGAGCAAAGGTTTTTACGTGATGGTGCGCGTAAATTCTTAAGATATGGAGGTCCTAATTTTAAGAATGCAATGCTCATGGGAGATTGCGGGGCCTTTGCTTATGTTGAGCATGAGTACCCTGCGTATAACCCGTCTGAGGTAATAGAATTTTATGATGAGGCCGGATTCACGCATGGAGTTTCCCCCGATCACATAATTTTCGATTGCGATCATAGCAACCCCCCCTCCACGGTAGTGAGTGAAGAAACGTTAAATAGATACAACATAACTCTAGACAATGCGGAAAAATTTCTAAAGTTAGTAACCAAAGAAGACTTTCCATTTGAACCTATGGGAGCTGTACAGGGATGGTCACCAAAGAGTATGGCACTAGCAGCAAAAAAACTTGAAAAAATGGGCTACAAATATCTTGCAATTGGGGGATTGGTACCTTTAAAAGTAGATGCAATTCATGATGTTTTGAAACATCTTAGAAGTTCAATTTCACCTTCTACTTGCATCCATCTACTTGGATTTGCCAAAGCAGATCATATTCACCAATTCACTGATTACGGAATCACGAGTTTTGATTCAACTTCTCCATTAATTAGAGCATTTAAGGACCAAAAGTCTAATTACTATTTGCCCAACTCAAGCGGAGGGATAGATTACTACGCGGCCATTCGAATTCCACAATCAATTGAAAATTCAAGACTTGTACAAGGCATGAAAAAGGGTTTATTTAGCCCTGAAATGCTTGTCAAAAAAGAAAAGATTGCACTTCAAAGTGTTCGGGACTTGGATGTTGGAAAAGGATCCGCCTCTTCAGCCCTAAATGCGGTAATGGACTACCACCAGTTTTTAGTTAGAGGCGATGGCACTGACACCGTATCACAGGACAAAGAATTAAACAAAACTGAAAATTTAATAGCTAAAACCATACGAGATATGCCTTGGAAATCCTGCGATTGTGATGTATGCAGAAAAGTTGGCGTTGAAGTCATTATCTTTAGATCTAGCAATAGAAATAAAAGAAGAGGATTCCACAATCTACATGTTTATCACAAGCATGTGCAAAGAATATTGGGTAACTAAAATTGAAAAAATACAAATACACTGCCGTTCGTGCAAATCAAGCTGAAGGACATGACGTCTTCTCATTTGCAGCATCCCCTACAGATGTTTTGAATTTTTCAGAAATTGAGCGAGTTGGACGTCAAGAAGATGGACAACTAAAGGGATTTCAACGTCATCAAATTTCTGGGCATATCAAGGAAATTCGAGACTATCTTAAGCGTGATGATGCGTTGCTTCCTAATGCGGTTATTGTCGCGTTTATTGACAACGTTGAAATTAAGGAAATCGGTTCAGGCATTGCTGAAGTAACTATAGATGCCAGCAAAAATAAGCCTGGATTTGTTGTTGATGGTCAGCAACGACTGACAGCACTTTTTGGTATCGAGAAACCTGGATTTCAAGTGTTCGTTTCGGCGCTTATTTGCAAAGATTACAACGAATTGCGGCAGCAGTTTGTGCTTATAAATAATACAAGACCACTTCCAAAAACGCTAATTTACGAATTGTTACCCACTGTAGACGGACTTCCAGAAAGATTTACAGCCAGATCTTTTGCAGCCAAGATGGTCGACAGGCTTAACTACACGCCGGGTTCAAATTTGTGGGGAGAAATCAAGCAACATACCAATCCCCTCGGTGTATTGAGTGACACAGCAATGCAGAAATTCATCATGAACTCTTCATCTGATGGCGCTTTAAGAAATCTTATCAAAGAAGAAGGATTTGAAGATAGGGCTTACGACTTGCTTAATGAATTTTTCGGAGCTGTCAAACAAGTTTACAAACCAGAATGGGTTGGGATGGTTCCAAGGACATCGCGCCTCAAACACGGCGCTGGTATTGTTGCGCTGGGATATGTTATGGAATTACTCTACAGCGTGAATGGCGCGACAACTAAAAATGAATTTGCTAGAGCTCTGGAGTTATTGAAACCATACACCGCTTGGACAAGTGGCACGTGGGAATTGAACGACTATGACCACAGACCGTGGAATGGTGTTCAAAATACACCTAGCGATGTGTATTTACTCTCAACCTATTTAGCAAAAGTTACCAAAAAGATTCTTCGTAAAGCGAGAAAATAATGAGTAGTTTTAACTCTTCAGCTTTAGTTCTTTTTTCTGGTGGTCAAGACTCTGCTACATGTTTAGCTTGGGCACTAGACCGATACGAAAAAGTAGAAACTATCGGCTTTAGTTACGGCCAAAGACACTTAATTGAATTAGATTGTCGCGAAACTTTTCTTTCCAAACTAAAAAATAAGTTTCCCAATTGGGCTACTAAACTGGACCAAGACCACCTTCTTGATCTTAGCTTGCTAGGACAAATTAGTGATACAGCTCTTACTCAAGAAAAAGCTATACAGATGGATAAGTCTGGGCTGCCGAACACCTTTGTTCCAGGTCGAAACTTGCTATTTCTAACATTCGCGGCCGCAGTTGCCTACAGAAGAAATTTAAAAATTATTGTCGGTGGCATGTGTGAAACTGACTACTCAGGCTACCCTGACTGCCGCGATGACACTATAAAAGCACTACAGGTTGCAATCAGTCTTGGTCTAGATACAAGGCTAGTGCTTGAAACACCATTAATGTGGATTGACAAAGCTGCGACTTGGAAATTAGCGAAAGATCTTGGAGGCGAAAAATTACTTGAGCTGGTACGTGAAGATACGCATACCTGCTACATGGGAGATAGAACACATAAATACGATTGGGGCTATGGATGCAATGCATGCCCTTCTTGTGATCTCAGACGAATTGGTTATGAAAATTTCATGAAGGTGAACACATGACATACAGCGTGAAAGAAATTTTTTACACCCTTCAAGGTGAAGGCTTGCGTGCTGGTAGGCCAGCTGTTTTCTGTAGATTTGCAGGATGCAACCTTTGGAGTGGACGTGAGGAAGATAGATCGAGTGCAATTTGCCAATTCTGTGATACTGACTTCATTGGTACTGAAGGAACGCTTGGTGGGAAATACTCTTCGTCGGATGAACTTGCATCATTGATAGCTAGTCAATGGCCAACAAATAAAAAGAATAGATATGTCGTCTTGACAGGGGGTGAGCCTCTACTTCAAGTTGATTCAGCTTTAATTGAAGCGCTTCACAAAAATGAATTTGAGATTGCAGTTGAAACGAATGGCACAATAGTCCCACCTGATGGGATAGATTGGGTTTGTGTTAGCCCCAAGGCTGGTGCTGAATGGATCTTAAAAACAGGACAAGAATTAAAACTCGTATATCCTCAACCTCGTCTTATGCCCCAAGACATTTCAATTACCGGCTTCGAGAACTATTTACTGCAACCAATGGATAACTTACATCAAAATAGAAACACCATCGAAGCCATCAATTACTGCCAATCCAATCCTGAATGGAGATTGTCAGTTCAGACTCATAAGATTTTGGAAATCAGATGATGAATTCTCTTGAAAATATTTTCGAACTGTCGCAACGCTTCTATTTTGAAGCGGCTCATACTCTTCAAAGAAACTATGAAGCCGAGGGAAGCATTAGGATTCATGGGCATACTTATGAAGCAGAAGTAACAATTTCAGGATCTCTCGATCCAGTTACCGGGATGGTTGCTGATTTAGGTCAACTTAAAGAAGAAATTGATCGTGTTCGCTCAATGCTAGATCATAGATTTCTTGATGAAATTGAAGAATTAGGTCCAGCAACTTTGGAAAACTTGGCAGTATTTATTCGAAATCAAATGAGAAATCGGTTTTCTAATTTGACTGCTGTAATGGTCGAGCGTCGAGTGAGTGGTGATAGATGCGTTTTACGCTGTTAGAAGGTCGATCTTTGGTGCTATTGAACTTGAATTTTTCCAAGTTCATCTAAAACACAATCAAGAATACTCGCGCTCCCCTTTCCAAGGGGAAGACGAGTAACTCTATTTCCTCGTGCATCTTTTGCTGCATAGTAAGCCTGATGTTTGCTACTTTTCCAAGCAAATACAAAAATGTCAGCAGCAGATGCTAAATGCTTTAGACGTTCGGTAGATGACATATCCGCGTTAATTTCAACTCGAGCATTAGGTAACAATTTTTGTAAGAATTGCTTAGCTCGAATTGCGGCAGTTTCAGTAAGGGTATAGATACCTATTAACCCAGAAAATTTTAAGTAATTTTTATTTTCCGCCGGATTTTCATTTTCATGAAAAACTGGAAAAGTACTCAACAGATCTGGACAACTATAGTCCTGAGCAAGTAGGGGAAGAATTTCTCGTTGAATTGAATTAAGACGATGCACATTTTCACGCGCCATTTCAACAACTGAAAGGAAAAAACGAAGGCGAACTTCTTTATTTGGAGAAGCGTTTATCGCTAACATTTCTGAAGCATTTAGCGCCCAGTCTATATTGTTCGGTGCATTATTTGATTCAAGTATTTCAAAATATGCGTCTAAGCCTTCCGAGTAATCAGATTTGTCAGGCCCAGCATCTATCAATGCCTGCATCATTCCTGTAGCAAGTTCTAATTCATTCGCCGAAACCGTGCCATTCCAAGCAATTGCATTTAAAAGCATTAAGTAGATTGGAATGAAACTTCGCACAGGTTGCGACTGACGGTCAGTAAAGAATTCAGCAAAATATGTGAAAGATGAACGAAAGATTTCCTCTGCTTCACCTTCTGCATTGCCTATTTCAATTGATAACTTTTTGCAAAGTTGTGGATCAACGGCATAGGTTGTAACGCTCCACCTAGCCACTGAATCCTCCAATATCTGAAGGGGTGGTCGATCAAATACCCCACGCTTTACGTATTCAATCCAACTCATCCAATCTGAGTCAGGACGCAAGCTCGCATCAATTATGGTGGTTGGCAACTTTTCTAGTTGTGCCAACCTAATCAGATCCCGCTTACTCCAACTATTTTGAATTGATTCTGGTGCTTGAGATACTAACTCTAGTACTTTAGAGATAGTCTCTGCATCAGCCAACTCAACTGCGCAACGAAGCAGGCTACTATAAGCATATGGCGCTGGAAGTGATGAGATACATAACTCGATTGCCGACTCATAATTTTCGTCACCAATAGCTTTGTTAATAGAATCGCGTAAATCACTATCTTCAGGTTTTGGAGTATCCGATGCGAGTGATGCCCTCCAATTCAAAACAAGTTCGCGTCCTTCTCCTGAAATTGGGAAATTGGCAATGATATCGTCGCAACGAAAAATATCTGGTTTATTTTGTGTTAACTCAAACAGCAAAAAAGACTTGAGAACATCTAAGCTTCGTAAACCCTTTCTTTCCTTAAACAAGGGTCCAAATCCCTGCAAAATTTTCTGACGGAATACAGTCAAAATTGTCTGCAGATCACCAGTACTTTCAACTGGTGATATGTAAGTTGCATATAAGGCCTCGATAATGTCGGTAAGAACTTGAGTAGGCGGTGACAGTTCTAATATCGAACGAATAAGAGTGTAGTCATGTGCAAGTTGCTGCTGTCGTCCTAGGCCAGCTAGTAATCGAATTTCCAAATATTTTTGTTGTTCTGCGTTTAGTCGGCCTGTTGCAACCAACTCATCTCTTAGAAGTTGCGCATCAACTTCATTACCAACTAGCAAAGCTCGATCAAAGTCAGCGCGAATTCTTCCGAATGGTCTTTTTGTACGGTCAGGGACAGATGGACAGTGTTTACGCAGATTGATATACAACTGCATAGACTTCATAACCTCTATGCGTAATTCTGAAGATAATGGATTAAGCCTAAAAACAAATTTTCCAAAACGTGAAATCAACGCACATTCAATCGGATCATTCGAATTTGGATTTAACGAATGACCTTTGAAATCGCTATAGCTAGGGCCAACAAGCGCTGTTAATTCTGCCGATAGAATTGCCGCCGATCTAGCATCGCTAGCCATTCCATACCATTGAGATGGCCCGTCTGAGTCAAATATTGGAAGCACAATAACTTTGGATTCACTTTCTTCTACTGTGAAGGTATCTATCCACGGTTGTACTTGCTCTAACCAGTGACTTGGAGCACTTCGATTAACAATTGCTTGCCAACCTAGGGTATTACGACCAGAGAAAAAAATCTCTAGCCAGGAATTGTCCTGTTGACCTAGAGTTGTATTCATATGCTTTGCCTATAGTGGCGAAACTCAAGCCGAGTTCGACCTATTTCTTGCGGGTCAATTGAAAACTCCACCCATTCATCATTGATTACCATGCCGTTATAAGTAAGGTTCATAGACCCCATGAGCAGGCAACCACCAAGTAATAGTCCTTTGGTGTGTAATTGATTGTGTATCAGAACTGATAACTGCTCGTCCAATCCTTGCTCTTTGGTCAGTTCATTAATTTTTGTAAGAAAAGCATCGTTACTTGCATCATTGCGCGTTACGATGTTAATCATAGTTCCGCGAGCCATTACTGTAGTCAAAACCTCAGCCAACCGAACCTCCCGACGCCCCCATTCAGGATTAAGCGCATCAAAATTTCCGGTTCTGTTGTCTATCAGAACTACATTGCTAATCCAAGGTGAAACAATCCAAATCTCGTCTGAAGGTCGCAAAACTTCTGCTACGAACATAGATTGCAGCAATTCTTGGATAGTTGTTGCACCCGTTGTCTGGGTTTTGAAAATTCGTCTATAGAGAATATTCATTGCGGCGCCTCGACTAGTTCAAGATCAGCTTCAATCAAAGAATGTGATTGGCGGATTCCTTGTAACCGAGCATAAGCTCTGAGGTAGTTTGATTCAATTGGATTTGTAACGAGTGCATTCAAAGCCCATGCCAACAACTGACGCTCATGTCCTGGGCAAGTTAGAGTCACTAGGCGACCATCACCAAGTCGAGAAACAGTCTGCTCAAGCCAATCTTCGTCTATCAATGAAATACAGGTTCGATCATCTCCGATAGTGTCAACTACTATAAGACGTTCTACGAGGGGTAAATCATTGAAGGGATTCCAGAGTTGAAGGCCGGCTTGTCGTACAGTTCTTCCTCGTGGCCAAAGCAATCCATAAATTGCACCCAATCGCCATGAGGCTCGGTCATTACTAGGAACACCTCCAATGTCAGAAACAAGACGATCAATTTCGTCTGATTGACTTAAGTAATAACTCATCACACGTAAGTCAATTTCAATTCCAATTCGTTCTTCTTCAATTTTCCACTGTTGCATTACCTTTGAAAGGTAGCGGTCAGTAGCTGGCCCAGAACCTTGACGCAAAACTCGATTTCCTAGAGCAACTAAAAATCCGTGAAACGGAGCAAAACCATCATTAACAAGAGACCGGCGAAGATTCCTAAATGCCTCAGTCATGCCTATCTGGCTATTAGCCTCCCGGAACAAACGAACTTCGCTAGCACTTTGTAGTTGATCTCCTATTTCAGAGTTTTCAGGAGCATCTAAGAGATCAAGTAAACGGCACAGTTGATTGTCTATAAGTTCAAATTCACACATTCCAAGATTTGCACGGACTAGTGAGAAAAAGCGTCGTGGATCTTCCGCATATCGCTTCATAAACTCTTCAATTAAACCGTTTCCACCGGGACTACGTTCGCTAAACCAGGACTCAACAACATCAGGATCGGCACCAAGGTCTTGCCCAGAATGATTTGGTCCACGGTCCAAATCCACAATCAAGTCGTTGGTATCGATGCTAGGACACAAGTCATTTATAGACCTAAGTAGCGCTGCTGCTAGGGTTGAGTGGTAAACCTTTCTAAGCCATGGTTCCCATTCATGATTAACTGGATCCCATAGCAGTTTTGCGCTGCTATGTAATTCGGCGATGATGTCTGGATCTGATAGACAAACTTCCAATTCTTGTCGCAACTTGTCAGGACTGCTTTCTTCGTCGGTGTCCTTAGCTTCTACGATTTTCGATTGGAACAATAAGTTAAGTACGTCCCTCAATGTAATTGAAGCTCGGCCTTCGCGGATTGAGGCGTCTGCATTAAACAGACCAATATTTTGCTGAACTGCAACAAAGGTTAATGCTGAAAGGTATATTTGCGCCAACCACTCACGCATAAAGGGACTGCCAACTTGTGTAAGACTTACGCCTCGCCAAGCATGATCTATAAACCTAGCTGTTCGAAGTGCTCTCCATTTAGCCCCATCACCATTTTGGTGAAGATTCTTTGGAATCTTAATTTGGAAAAGCATGCTATCGGCGGAGTACTGCCCCCCCATGGCAACTGGCTCGTTATCAATCTCGAACACAGTATCAAAACGCACTTTGTCTTTACCAATCCAAACTTCGCCTGAACTCCCTGTTGCAAATCGACGTATTTCAACTGATGCGTTGCGCGAGTGTGTGAAAAATCCTATTCGAGTAACGATATCTGCCCAGCAACTACTAACTGGAGGTTGCATCCATGCAGGCTCCATGGTTGCAACAATTTGGCTGTGCCATATCAAACGTGCATTTGAGGTATCTTTGACCTCTGGAGGCGGTGCAGCAGGCTTGAATTGCATCGGACGAAATACAGATATAGCCTCTTGACCTTCATCATTTCTAATTAGGCATTTACCCAACAAAGTATGTTTGCCAACAGCATTAATATCTAGGTTAAATTGACTCGAAGATAGGTCACTATCAGACTCAAAATCTGATTTCGGAGCAATCCAATATCGTTCTGTGCTGTAGCGTACTCCGTAGCGACGACTTACACGACCAGGAGCAAATTCACGCAATGCAGAAAATACTGACATAACTGGTATGTCAAATGATTTTCCTGCCATCTGATTTGGAATGATGATTTCCACTTCAGCCAAATTAAGATCATCAAATAGAGATCCCGGAATGAAATCTGGCAATGGATTATTTTTTACCTTTAAATCCTGTTGTTCCTCGCCATCTGATGACCAATTGCTTTCCAAGCGACGTAATGCTGTAGGAAGAACGACTGTCATCAGGGGGCGAGGATATTCCCATAAAAGAGCAGATACTTCATCAGTTGAAAGACGCAGAGAACTCTGCAAGTAGCTTGTTAATCTACGCGTGCCAGATTCCGTCTCAAGAATTAAGCGTAACTCCTTTTGGAGTCTTTGCCTCTTTTGTTTGCTAACTGGAGCACCACTCAAATCTGACCACACGCTACCTGAAATATCCTGCAACCTTTGAGCCAAAAAATCAATAGTGGCATAAACGCCTTGCATACGAGTTATGTACCTATTGGTGAGAGGCAAAGTCCTAATAGGCAACTCAGGATCAAACAATTGGTCGTAACTCTGATAAGCAGAGCGATCACGGCCGTAGTCTGAAAGCACTACCGCTGTCCAGGGACGCATTCCACGAGTTCTACCTGCTCGACCTTTGCGTTGTAGGAATCCAGCCATACTACGAGGTGCTTTATGTTGGATCACTGCCCCAACGGTCGGGTCATCGAATCCAACTTCGAGCACTGCAGTAGCAACAATTACATCTGCAGAAGGGTCAACACCACGATCTTGAGAACTAACTCGTTTGATGTTTAGTCTATGTCTCAGACCTTGCTGTAAATCTTGGCAAAACCGCCAATCTTGACCGTTGTTATAACGAAAAAGAGAATTACTAGCCTCTCGTAAATGAGACAAACCGCCGTCTGGGGAACGACGCATATCTGGGTCACCAAAACTATTTCGCCCCTCCGCACTCAACATATCGAAGTACAAGCGATTTATAACGTCCAGATTATCAGTAAACACAAATGATCTCTGACCAAAAGAACCGCGACTTATAGAATCTTCTGGTTTAACGGATTTAGGGTCTAAGCACCGTTGCAACAGCATCACTGTTTGGATTGTTGTAGATAAAAGAGCTGTCCTCGATACAGGATCGCCTCGCAATGCAAGCATGTATTCCGCACCCTCTGATTCGATCTCATCGGAACGAGGCGATACCTCATCTACGTGCGAAGAACGACATCCGGTTAAAGCAGAAAAAAACTGTGTTGCCTCTCTTAATGTTGCAGATAGACCTACAAATCGTAGCGGTTGCTCTAAAAGACGTTGCCAACGACGCATCAGGTAAGCCACCTGTGCACCATGTTTACCTTCGTAAGTATGGACCTCATCCATCAGCACCAACTCAGGAGCAAACCTTGCATTAGGACCCACACCAAATAAATGCATCATTGATGTGTCAGATAGCCTTTGATTCAACATCTCCGTCGTAGTGAATAAGATATCAGTCACCCGATTCTTCATCGATTCACGAGTCAATGGAAATTCATCACCATCTAGAACTGATCCACAATTAGCACATACAAGTCGTTCGCAACCGGCAATGCGATCTTGATTTTTCCAGCGAAGTTCACCACTACAGTCGATACAAGCAAGTGTTGGACATACACTATCGTCTCCAACTTTACGCCATTCACAATTACGAGCAGAAGTTGGTGTATCACCGTATAGTGCACCAATTCGAACTTGCAAGCGTTGACTTTCCGGCATATTTGCACGCATCGAACGTGTGCGTTGCATTACTTCACGTAATTGATCTTTAAGCAATTCAGTGCGAGGATAAAGTGCTACAACTTTGACCCATGGTTCATTAGGCTTTTCACTTATCAAATGTCGGAAAACTGAAGCAAGTGCTGGGAGATAAAAAGCCATTGTTTTGCCACTACCTGTACCAGCACAAACGATAGTTGCAAGCGACAACCTCTCTTCAATAGAACGCAGTATCCGCTGCGTCGCACGCACCTGAAAACCCGAGAGCATCATTGTTCGATCAGGTTGAACTAGTAGCGCTCGAATAAACATTTCGAGATTAGGACTCGGCGCTACAGAACGAATCGAAGCTATCGCATTTTCGACTGTCGTATCTCGCGCTGGATAGCGTCTTTGACGGCGCAAAAACCGAAAATCTGCAACAAGACTTGGTGCCGATTGCCATCCATTTGGGCCTGCATGCTTTGGAAACTGTTGTCGCAAACGCTGCAGAAGGCGGACAGTCTCTCCCATCCGTGAGCGATAACCAATTAGCCCACCATTCTGAGGCACCTCAGTAATCCATTTTCTAGCAATCATTTCCTCAAGAACTTCGCTGCTTGATAGGAAGCTATCCATACCGCATTCAAGAGCTATATCAATAAGTGGATCGATTAAGTCGCCGATTTCAGCTGAACTGAAGGCACCATCAACAATACCCCATGACAGCAATTTTGCTTCCCGTTCCTCAAGCCGATCTAACGCAGCTACTAGGAAACCATCGCGTGTTGTTAATTTCACTATATCCGCTCCGGTTACCTTGCACGTACAACATAGTTAGCGAGCATATTATTGGCTCGTAACCAATCTATGACTTCTAGGGTGAGAAAGTCAAGGTTCGCACCAGAACCACTGGAAGTCGCATTGAAAAATGCCTTTACCGATCCTGGCACATCATCATTTTCTTGAAATTTAATTGCAGAAAGCTGTTCAGAGCAGGAATGAACTTCTTGAAACTCCTGCGTATTAGCTGGAATTGAATTCCGATATTTATTGAACCTTTGGTATAGATTCGCGTAGTTACGTAAAGCAATAACGTTATCAGGCATTGACTGCACTATGGTTTGCTTTCGTTGTTCTGGTGGCACGCCCGCAAATAAGTTACTAACAAAGTGCCTTATCCAATCTTGTTTCTGTAGAGTTTCTAAAGTTGTTGAGAGTTCAGAAATTGAATTTCCTAACCTAGTCCAACGTTGTCCTCCAACTAGGGTACTAGTTTGAGGAGACTCAGAAAAGCGTTGATTGCTCTGCGTAATAATTTGCAAAATTGATTTCACATCTAATACTTCGGAGCGGAGAACTTTGTTTTCACCAAGCAATTTATTTCGTTCAGCAAGTTTTTGCACCTTGACTAACCAAATTGTGATTTCATTTGCTTTAGTTGATAACGAAGATGCTTCATCGACACTTGCCTTCGCTTGTTCCATCCGAGTTAGCCGTTCGCGAAGAGTTTGTGATTCGTTTAAGAGCATGTTGTGTCTCCTTCAGTTCCCAAAGAACCTATCTGGTCCTTTAAGATTTGAAATAATTCTTGGATACGTTGCGCTTCTGCTTGCGGATCAACACCATTGAACTGCGCTTCCAGCATATTTGCCCGCTTTTCTGAAGCTTTTAGCAATTTCCTAGAAACCTCAACAAAGCGAATCGCAACAACCAATGGGCTTCCATCCAAGCGACCAATATTGCTTATTAATTGACTATCACTACTTCCTTCATCCTTATTTTTCACAGTGTTAGCTAAAATTAACAGCGACTCTTTAAGTGCACTTTTACGAAATTCTTCGCACAGATTGCGATAAGCTAGATGGCCTAGGCCAATTTCCTCTATATTCCATACACCTGAGTCTCTCAGAAGGTCAGCTAATGCGCTTAACTCCGAGACTACTTCCTGCTTATCAAACTCAACTCCTAACTCTGCAGTCAATGTATTGCTTGTGTTATTTGCAACTTTAAGCACATTACCTGCTAACACCTTGACGCGATTTTCAGCCATCGGTGTTAGGTTTTGTCTAGACTCAGTTGTGATTAATTCAAGGACACTGAAGTCTACTGCCTCGATATCAGTTGGAAATAAGTCAACTACACGAAGAATATCAATTGCGTAAGCAGTTTTTCCTGACCCTTGGAAACTTCCACAATAGTTCAGAACCAATTGAATAAGTTCCGTCCGATGATGAAGTGCCTTCTCTTGTAGAGTACGCCAATCTAAAAATTCCTGAGGTACACCATCAAGCGGTCTGGGAGATAGTTGAACAGAACCAAATAGAAATGAAGACAGACTGGCAGGTAATCTGGAACGATCACTCAGACCTAAAATGCGACTATTCGTAGCGAGTAAACGTAGCGACATTCTTAGCTTCTGACTTAAACTTTCACGCACAATCTCCATGGCTCTGGGAAGTAGTCTGTCAATTAGATTACCAATCCAGACCAAGTCGTCTGCTACGCCATCGTAATTCCTCTTACCATTATTTACTCTGTAGTAACGAATAACTGCAGCAAGTTCGGAACGAAGTTGTCCTGTTGGGTCAGTGTTATCTTTTGCAATAGGGATGTTGTTGGAATTGATACCTGCTTCACCACCAGCATGAGGAATAGAAATTTGTTTTGCACTAATTGGAATTTTTGAACAACGCTCTGCCTGCCAATTAATTCGTTCACTAAGTGCAGTCTCTATGCCCTGCCGTATTTGGTTTGCAATACTTTGCTTTAAGATTTCATTCTTTTGAACCCAATTTTCTAGCGCAATTAGCGACTCATCTGGTTGCGCTATTGGAGGAGGAACTACTTGTGGCGGGGTCGTCCCTACTTCAACAGGAATCACTGGGGCTTTACGAATTTGAGCCTTCACATCAGGACGTGCAAGTCCAAAAGCATCGAAAACTTCTATTGGGATATAGCCAATTTCTGCAATAGTTTGAGGCAAATTCCCCCAAATGCCTACAACACGACGGTAGCGGTCACGATCTTCATCTGAAACGGGCCGTGCCATCAACCACTGAGTCACTTCTGCGTTTACCTTAGGAGATTCTATTCCTTGGTGGGGAAAACGTCCCTGCATATAAGCAGGACGACCAGGCAACATGATGCTGCGCAATACGTTGTCGATGATGAAACGCGGAGTGAAAACCAGCGAATTATTTCTGGTTAGATAAGTTCGAGCCAGTTGTTCAATTGCTAGATCAGTATACGGAAACAAAGGTATATTGTTTATTTTTCCAAAGGCATTTAGTATTAACGCATCTTTTTCGCTTTCTTCAGAGCTAAATGGTTCAATCCAGGAATTTGCACCTAACCAACCACCTCCACGCTGCTTAAATTGACGAACTAATTCGTCATAACCCCAACGTGCAGCGTTTAAATAAGCTGCAACCAATGCTTTGGTCCTATGAAGTACCTCATCCTCATTGCGTAAATTACTTTCTACGATCCATTCCCTTTTTGAACGAGTACTTATGGTGTGTTTCCCCGCTAGATACCCGTCTGTTACTGCAATTACAGAGCGCATAGTAGCTAAGCTTTGAACTCCATCGCGGACTCCTTCTTGAATCATCACATTGAGTAAAGTATCTTGGATTCCAGTAAGCGCCTTAAAGTCTTCAACCAAGATGATTAACTCGCGATTTTGAGCGAGAAGCATGCGACGTATTTGCTGAATCACATCCTGCAAAGTCATACCACCAAGAGCTTGATGCAAATTGAATAATTGCCTTATAGCCTGATCGATAACATTTGATTCATTTAAAAGACGAACTGCGACTTCCCTACCATCACGTATTTGCAGATTTGTCTGGTAGTACCTTTTAGTGGGCAATGCTGCGTGTGTGATGTCAATTGATTCTGGAATTATGAAATCATTTACTTGGAAATCTTGAACTAATTCTGCCTGTTCAAGCTGATGTTGACCTGAAATTGCACGTTTAACAATTCGAGGGAAAACATTGCTTCGGAAATGTTCTACTAAAACCGGATCGGCCATGAAATTTGGCAACTCTATTGCATGTCCACATTGCGCTTTTAATCCAGCATTAGTAGGATTAGATATAACTTGTGTTCTTAATTCTTTTGCAAGTTCAATCAAGGAGATATTTAATTGACTTTGGAAACTGATTACAGCGCTTTCAATGTTTACCTCTTCGACAGCTTTTGAAAAACTCTCTCTGACTTCAGAGTAATCATCGCCAGGTAATTCGGCTAATATTAATTCGACAACGTTACGCAAACTTGCGCTCTTTGGAATTCGAATGATTACGTAACGACCATCACTATTAATACTTTGCAGTCGTGCTGCAAGTACTCGCACCATATGCGATTTACCTACCCCGGAAGAACCAGTAATTGGTACCAAGTGGGCCCCAGACGGAACATCTTCGCTAACAAGATAGTTAAAAAGTTCCTCCTCTGTTGTTTCCGACTTGCGATCTGAAGAAATAACCCGAAAACTCAACGGAGTTGGCTGATGCACCGCCAGAAGGACGGCGTCATGCGCCCCTTCTGCTTCGTTATTGATACAGTGATTAATTTCTTTTGAACTTGGCCAGTAATTTAATAAAGTCATGCTATCCCCTTCAGAAGGCGAACATGAGTAAAGTCTTCCCAGGTTCTTCCTGATTGACCTGTTAAAGCTATTCTTGCTCCTGCATCAGCCATAGATTCAAATGCGATCACACCCTGTTTTTGTAAACGTCTCAAAGCAAAAGAAAGTGAGCTCGATAAATGGTCTGGCGCCGGTTGAAGCCAAGTCTCTTTCTTAAGCGCACGCTCAACTTCTATTCGATAAAATCCTCTATCCAAAACTGGAAGACGTGCAGAAATTCTGGATACAAACTCTGCTGCAGGCAGTGACTCATTTTCCTTCATCACATCTTTAAGTTGCGAACGCACTATCAGAGTAGGATCAAATAGAAAACCAGAATCATTACCGGTAGCAAATCCAAGGTACCGTGCCCAAGTTCGCAACCCTCCCCATCGGGTGTCGTTCAAAATGATAAATCGTCCTGCTTCTACTTGAGAACGAATAACATCTTCAACCTCGCTATAAACGCTTGGCATTGTGTAAATGTCCTGCGCTAGACACCAAGCCAGTCCTCGACACAAGTCTGCAGAGCGACCAGTATTTTCCTCACTCACTGCACCGTCACTACCCCATAAGGGCAAAGCAACCTCACGCTGGAACAAAAGATCACAACATATTTCGGGAAGGCGAAGAGAATACTTTTCAAGTAATTCACCCCTTTTAGGAGGAAATTTCAACTTGATTTTTCCATCTGAATCATCAAAAAATCCAAAACTAATCCAACGATTCAATGTCGCACGAAGCCTCGCACTTGAAGCGTTATCTGTGTCAGTTTCATTCGTAGTAACAAATGATGGTGGACTACACATTTCTATCAAGTTTTCACGAACTACTTCTTTTTCTTTGGCTACTGTGATTGCCAGTGAAATAAGTATCGGAGGAAGACCGTCTGATTGCAAATTGAGAATAGTCATAGATTCAAATTCAAAAGTAATTGTTCAAGGCTTTGCGTATGCCCTATCACATCGACCAAGCGACGCGAAATATCACCGGGATCTGGAGTCGATGCAGGCAAAATGACAATATGAAATGGACGCTGTACCAACTGGATGTCCGAAAGTTCGGCTACTGAAGTATTCGAGTCAAGCACTGTCAGGCGGGCTAATGGTGAGTAGGGTTCAACGACTGACTCTTCCTTTGTACGATGAACTAGCACTTGATTTCGGGCATGAAGGTACAGTCGTGCCCAATTTGAACCAGTAGTTAAGAAAGAGTTGTTTGAAACATATATTTCTTGAACGTTACAAGAATGCACCAACCACTTTGCAAATTGCAATACATCACGGTTCATTTTTTCATGTGATTGAGTTTCATCATAAAACACATAGGCAAAAGTTGGATCAATCCAAGGGAAAGTCTCGTTCCAATTAGTGTTGATCCCCGAATCAATACGAGAAATAGGTACAACCACTGGAGCTGCATATTCAATTTGTCTTTTGTGATCAAAGCGATCTAGCGGACACCCTCCACAAACACTGGAAACTTGCACTGACCAAGGTTCGGAAGTGATTCGATATAACTTACTTAGTGTCTCGCCAACTTCTCTACCAATTGTTTGCTCTAAACCAATTGTGCTTGGCAACAACATGCGCATTAATGCCAGGTTACGGCTAGCGGATGACAGGGTTTTTTGTCTAGAGGTTGCTACACAGTTTTCCCAAATATTGAGATCCAAGTGTCCATGATTTTTAATTCTGACGAGAACATTGGACATCGCAGAAATAAGTGAGTTGGAGTCTTCACCTAAATCTGTATCAAGCTCAGACTTGATGGACTCAACTTCGAGTGAAACTATTCCAGCACGCGCCATCAACATTAATGTGCGCATATTCCACTTTACATTTTCATCACTACTTCCAGAGAGTCCACTTCGAACTGACTCAATATCAACTTTCCATAGATTTTCATCACTAGTGTGGCGACGTGTTTTCCACATTGCCTGCCAACGACCAAATCCGAGCTCATTTGAAATAATTGTAGGTGTTGCCAAACGCTTGGGAAGATCCCAATCACTATCGTCAAATACCAAAAGACTTACAGAGGGTTTTCCGTCCCTGCCTCCTCTACCGACCTCCTGGTAATATCGATCAAGTGTTTCAGGAACAGTGGCATGAATGATGGTTCTCACATCATTCTTATCGAGACCAACTCCAAAAGCAGATGTCGCAATAATACCGTCCAATCTGTTCTCTGCCCATTCATGAATGATGCGCAATCGTTCTTTGTCTGGAGTTCCGCCATCAAACGGGGCGATACGCTGAAGACCATTTTTCTTCAATACATGAACCCAATGCTGAACCTCTTCACGCGTAGTCAGATAAAGAATGAATGGACGTGGAGCATGCCTGAGAGCTTCGAGAACGCGCTTTTCTTTCTGAATTAACGAATCGGCTTTATGAAACCAATATTGAGGTTCCGGCCGGAGGTGAACTGCCGATAGCATCTGAACAAGTTCAGGCGGACCGAACAGGTTTGATAAGGTATCAACAGTTTCCTCAGTAAATGTTGCACTCAGCAATAGCGTTCGAAAACCTTCTGGTGATAATCGAAGTAAACTACTTCGGAGACCAGCAAGCGCTTGGAATGCGGGCCTAAATGCATCACCCCATTGAGTGACCAAATGAGCCTCATCTATCACTAAGTAACTAAGCATTCCATTGGATGCAACTTCAGATATAGCTCCCAGCAAGGAGGTTGTAAGCGCCTCAGGCGAAGTGAAAAGAATGCGCTGAGTACCATTTCGCAACCTTTGTCTGATGCCTGAACGTTCCTCTTTTGATAGTCCACCGTACCAGGCTAGTGGCCATGGCAAACGAGTGGGATCTCGTTCAAGAAACAACGCCTTCATTGCACGTTCTTGGTCAATGGCAAGGGCAACAGTAGGTACCACAAATACTGTTAGATGTCCGTCCTCTCTTTGAACAAGTGACGGGGCTTGTCCTACTAGGCTTTTTCCAGAACCGGTAGGCAAGTTAACAATAAGGGTTTCACCTTTAGGCATTAGGAATGCGGCACGAATAGCCTCTCGTTGCCCTGCAGATGAATAAGTTGAAAATCCAGTAGCCTGCTGAATAAAAGGATCCATTTGACATTTTGTCGACTGGCGAACTGACTTATCAGTGAAAGCATCTGCAAACATGCCGCCATCTCCGGCACCGAGCCATTCCGAATGCCAAGGGAGTGCTGCAATTAAAAAGGTATTTCCGCCACTCGGTATTGCATCGATACCATGCTCCGACCAACGCGTGTGGCTAGGCCAATTTGAAAGAGCTGGGACTTTAAGGTGCACCACCTTACCTGCACGCGAACTACTTCGCAAAAGATAATGACGTAATAGTGGTGGTAAGTCACCCATCAATAAACTTGAATTAACCAAGTTTTTGGCTGTGGCTAGAATTTGACAAATTCGATCAAGCAGATTGTCATTGACTTTACTCGGCAATATGATGTTCGGCCAAGCAAGCAAAGCAGCTTGCAGGTCGTCATCACTGAAACTCATGAAGGAACCTTCATAAGGCGCTCAATTGTGGCAACTGGTTCACTGGTAACAAAAACCACCCCCGCGACATCTACCTTGATAGACGGGGAAGATATCCCCCGAAGCAACGCCGCACTCAACTCCCTCTCCATTTCTAATTGTTTTGACTCAGACTTAGCCTCTGCCCCCTGAAGTGATTGAATCCGGGAGTAAAGTTGTGCAAAGCGAACATCATCCTCTGCGAGTGCGCATTTAATGGCACCTTGCTGTGATTGCAAAAGATCCTCTCTCGCAACAACAATAGCGAGAGCTCGTTCTCTCAGACGAGCGCAACGCTCATTCCAATTTTCAAAAATGTCTGGTGCAAGCTGACGAAACGCACGCAAGTGAGGCATCTCTAAGTTTTTATCAATGTAACCCTGTCCACCTTTTTTTGCATATTCACGAAGAAGAAAATTTTCGATGAATTTCTCATCCAATTCTTCACCTTCCTCGTCTACCCAAACCTGCTCTACGGTTGGGCTAAATAATGCATCCCCTCGGCGTCCAAGAATCGAACGGGTGCTTTTAGCTGATCCAACTTTGTGCGATGCCAGTACTCCTATTGCTTCGTCAAGACAAGTTTCAATTACAAAATCAAATCGGAAGCACATCTTCATACTTGAAGGCAAGTTTTCATATACTTGTCTCCACATCGCATAACTCCGTCCTCGGTCGTCCATATCCGAAAAAGACTTTATTGCTTCTATGAACTCGGATCCATAGCGCAAAGGACGAATGCGTCGCCTTACAGCTGTTCCCCTATGGGAAGCCAATACATAAGATTTTGCTCGAGTGGACCTGCTACCTAGTGCATCAAAATCTATCGCACCTAAGAAATCATCAACAAATCCTGTGGATGGAATTAGGCTAGGTTGTTTAGCATCTCCGTCAGGGGAGCAGTAGTGCAAGCGAAAAGGATCGTCAATTAATTTAGCCTGACTTGGGTTTGGTTCATTTACTCTCTCAAAGAGTAGAGCATCCTCTATCCAAGCCAACATTTTCGATCGTATGTTCTTCCAATCACTGTCTGCATCAAACAATTCATCCAAGTCTGATTCGACTACAGGTGACAACTCATCTAGTGCATCCTGTTGGTCAATTTGCTTGAGTTCGAAAGACACAAGCCCATTGGGGCCAGAAAGTTGGCCACGTAGTAATTCCAAGGCTTCAACTCCACCATGAACCAATTCTGATTGCAATTTCAGCATCTCTGTATCTACCAGATATTGCAAACTGGATATGGAATGACGAAATACGCCAAGACCAATATCGAGTAAGGCGAACCAAGAATTTTGAAGTGCAGACCCCTCATCTATCAGAACGTAAGATTGCACAGAGTCTCCAGCGCCATATCGGTCAACTCGCCCGATGCGTTGCTCAATCCGATTAGGTTGAACTGGTAAATCGAAGTGAACTAATACTTTTTTTCCACCTTGAAGGTTGATGCCTTCTTCGGCACTGGGTCCACAAACTACTGCCTGAATTAACGGATTAATTAGAAAATCACTCCATTTTTTCTGATCATCCTCCTCGATAGCAGAATGACGGACAAGCTGGAAACTATCCCTTTGTAGATATTCAAAAACCGTGTCTGCATTAAATTCTGAGGAACAAAAAATCACTACCTTGGTACCATCAGGGATTAGCCGTAGTGCAGAAGACAACCTTTCAATTCGAGATTCAAGCCAAGCACTTTCATTGCATGACTTTTCTAAATTTTCAAGTAATTGGACTTCCATTGGGAAAGAAGATAAGGAACTGATTCGTAGGCTTTCAATGCGTTGAACACAAAGAGCACGAAGGGCACTTGGGTCCATCAACAGGGTACGAAAAAATTTCCAATAAAAGTCCTCGAAAGATTGGCGCATACTAGAACCAACTAAGTCCATTGAGGCTGATGCAGCAATCCGCCAGTCTTCAAGCAACGATTCAGTTGCAACTAGAGAAGAACCCTGCGTATTCCAAATTTGTGCGCCGATACGATCAGGGGTTAGACCTGTTACTTGTTTACGACGATTCCGTAAAATTCGACGGTTAAGACGGTAAGTTTCAGATATGTGTGCACGAAGTTGCTGGACTGCATCACAAAAATCACTATCCTCTTCATCCGGAACATCTAATAATCGCTCTTTAAGTTCCAGCGTTAGTTTTCGCAATCGTTCATCGTTTGGTACTCGCACTAACAGGTCGTCGAGAGAGGCATCCATAAAAAAGGAATTACTTGGATGTAGAGTCGCAACAGTCTCTGCAAGAGCTTGCCGGTTGACGATCTTTGAATGAAATAGTTCTTGATCGTCAAGCGGATAGACAACTGGATCTAGGAGATGCAACATTCTCAAAAATCCGTATTCATTGCGCAAAATGGGCGTTGCAGATAGTAATAGCAACCGCTCAACTTTCTTGGCGGCCTTACTGACTAATTCATACAAATCTTGCATTTGTTCACTAGCATTTGGGTCAGCTAAATGATGAACTTCGTCTATTGCAATAAGAGTTAGATTAGTTAAAGAGTCACGAAACGCCAAACTGTCTTCCATCGGCAACACTAAAACTGATTTATCAACGAAATCAGAAAGAGCAAAACGCCCGATGAGTTCCTCACGCCACTGATTCACGAGTGCATGTGGTACCAATACTAAAACTCGATGGTTATTCAAATCGTCAAGTACGGCCTGTCGAATCACAACGCCGGCTTCGATGGTCTTTCCAAGTCCAACCTCATCAGCCAGTAAGTACCTTTGTGATGGATCAGTTAAGATCCGTCGAATGACCCCAATTTGGTGAAGCTCTAACTCAATTGAGGACGAGAGTAGTGATGAGATACCAAATGCACCACCTCGTTGTGTCATGTAGTTCTGTAAAAACCCAGACCGAGCCTGTGCGTACATCGGGGTTTCAGTTATAAATTTCCCAAGAAATACTACTGGGTCCTTTATTGGACGCTTCCATCTTACAAAAACTCTGTCATAGGGCAAGTACAAATCTTCTTTATTGGCCAGACGTACTTCTACTCCCTCCCCATCATCTTCTCGAATTCGGGCTATGCGCCACTCATTGCGAATTTCATCATGAACATAGACCCGAGTATTACGCCCTAGTCGCTTTTGAATGACATCAGTGATCGGTACCTTAATTCGATTGCAACCATCTGGTGATGGGAAGTCGAAGTATTCAACTATGGCAAGGTTATCTTCCTTGCTAATGAATTTTCCGAATCCATCCCTTTGAGCACCTTTTACGATACAAAACATGTTTGGCCTTGATTTTGACTATTTGAACTGGACTGGCTTCGCTGTTCGTATGAAGGGCAAGTGATGCTAATAAATGTAATTAATAGTACTTCATAAAAACAATTTAACATATGAATGAGAAAAAAATTATGCTGACACGTATTGCGAATTTGGCAACTAGGGAAATGCCTAAGAGCATTTACTTTTTTATTCATGCAATTCAATTTATCTGGTAAGAGTTGAACTCTCACTTGTAAAATTTGAGAAAAATTTAAATATATATTTTTATTATTAATTTTTAAATTATTTTTATACCTAAGCCATACTTTCTCATCTCAAGCAAATAACCAACTTCTTCAAAGGTTGGATTATTGATCAAGTAAGCGAAAATTTTCATACTATCATTTTTTTTAATTTCTTGAAATTGCACATTTGTGCTATTTTCTAATCTAGATAAAATTTTATAAAAAAAATCTTTATTTTTTTCATTTAAATATATCAAGTTAGTTCCTTCACAACACATTTTTTCTGCATGTTTTTTCCATTCAATTAATTCAATTTGATCAGAACTTTTTTGCACCAACCGATGTGATTCAAGTTCAATTGATTTATCAATTTTCTTAAGGACAAGAAAAGAACTAGCAGATGAAGTTTCAGTTTTCTCTTTGTCTATATTGATCTGATTATTCATTAAAGATTCTTTGATATCTTTTTCTTTTAATTGGGAAGAATCATAGTCAACAACGAATTTTTTAAATTCAAAATCAAGATCATCGATATGCATTTGAAAATCATCCTGAATGTCTCTTATGCAACCGATCAAAAAGTTAAACTCTTTTTTGATATCTTCTAAATCAGAACCAATATTAATAATAGGGCTTATCGAAAGTAATTTTTTAATTTGAAAAATTATTTCTTGAATTGACTCTATTCTATCTATAGAAATGCAATTTGAATTGAATCCATCCGGATCGACTTTATAAATTTGGACTAATTTTTCAAAATTATTTAATCCATCCCAATGATTTTTTTTTCTGTTTTTCATAAAAATTAACTTAAATTCAATGGATAAAAGCTTAACGATTCAATGAGTTAATTAGCGTGTCCGCGTGTATGCAATTTAAAAATTGTAGGAATCATTTCTCCGCCTTTTGGGTCAAGAAATTATTGTTAGGGGATAACAACTCTTTAAAAGTCAAGACTATCTCAAACCTAAAACGATTGAATAGTAGTGCAGTTCTAAACAACGCACTAGTTTGGTGTTTTAAGTCGATAAAGAGATAGTCGAGTTTTGAAGACTTTAAATGGAAGACATGCCCATTGAAAAAATCCGCAAAGTCAGAACCTGTAGCACCAAACGGCCTGCGTGCGTGCTCATCAATACATGATCTGTTGTGAATGAATACGATCAACTTCGCCTTCAGCAAATTTGACCCATGCACAACGGTCACCTTAAAGCCAAGCAAGGTCACGTAAATCCACAGTCTTGGCCCGTGATCACAACACCTGTTGATCTTGAGTTGGTTCATCACTTGCAGAAGCTGTCCCAAGCGGTCAAAGCCTTGATTGAAAGGAAAATTTTTAAGGTTCATTTTTTTTGAATTCAGGTCAACATTATTTGGGGGGGCTGGCTCATGCTGTGAGCTTGTTCCAAGTTAATGTCACCCCAACTTCAAACTATAAAGATAAAAGTATGAAACTTTCCAGTTGTTTAGTTACTCTGGCCCTGGCTTTGTGCAGCTGTGCAACTAACGCTAGCATCTTCTTAGACAAGGTAGACCACCCCAAAAAGGTGGTTATTCTCAAAATTGAGGGCCGGATCAAATACGAAGATGACCTTCAGTTTCAAAAAATTTTGAACGAAATTAGAAGCGATGGCTACAAGATCAAACTGAACAGCGTGGTTTTGAATACGGCAGGAGGTAGCCCTTCTGCCGCCATAGCAATTGGCAAGATTATTCGCAAAGAAAATTTAAATACCTACGTAGGGCCCAAGCACAATTGCGGTAGTGCATGCATCTACATTCTTAGCAGCGGCATTATTCGCATGGCCTACGGCGAAGTAATAGTGCATCGCACCACCTACGAAGATGGCTACCCCACCGAGAAACTAGAAAAGTCCTTAAAACAAACCGACGTAAACAACGCCAATCACCTGTTTGAAATGGGTATGTCAACCCAATTAGTAGACGCCATTCGGCTAACCCCCAACTACACAAACTGGAAACTAGACGATAAAGAAAAGCGCCGCTGGGGCGTGCATGGAACAGAACGCCTTTATGAAGAGTTGTGGTTTAGGACCACCGCCAAAGCCAAGTTTTATGACACAGACGTGGTTCGCAACTTCTTCTACAAATTCAACGATAAGTGCACAAAGATGGCCAAAGAGTTCAAGATGACCGTGTTTGATTGTGTAAAGTCAGAAATGTAAAGGACGACAAGTTAATGAGAAAAGTTGAAACCACCCTTCGGAATATTGAGTGCACATTTGAATTCAAGTGCGATAAACAATGGGATGAATTAGAAACACAGGTTGCATCCAACATCAAGTTTTGCAAACAATGCCAAAAGGACGTTTATCTTTGCAAAACAAAAGAAGAACTAGAGCATGCACGCTCATTGGGCAGGTGTATTTCTATTGAAAGAGTTGAAATACGCATGTTCACGACTGGGGTACCAGTCCCATTAACAAATCCTTCAATAAAGCGTTTGCTTAATGAAGCCGATGCGCTTTATGCGTCCAGAAAGAAGCACGCCAAACCCAATGAATTTGATTAATGATTATCAGATATTGATTAGGTCAATTACCGAAAGTGAAGGTTGAAATATGGCAAGTAAAAACCGAGTGCACTGTGCATGTGGATTTGAAAAAACGATTCAGGTTGGAGGCACCCGATTTAGTTTTCAGGATTTTTCGACCTTTCCCCACTTCTGTAAGTGTTGCGGCTTGGTAGAGGCCAACGTAGCTAAAGACCCTGTATGCTGCCCCGATTGCCAAAGCACAGAAATTACAGCCTATGGCACAGAGACGCTTGCAAATTACATTAAATCTGGAACTTCTACAATCCAGCATTTTTCATACAGGGCTCAACACAAAGGCAACCTATGCCCACAGTGCAATGAATTCACTCTAATGTTCGATGCTGCAAACATTTTATTTGATTAATTGAGTTCAGATCAACATGAATCTACTGAGATGATAGATAGCGGTGAATCATTAAAATTAATGTTGATCTAATCCGAATTATTTATGCAGCAAGGGGAGTCTGTTTCTTGAGCGGCAAGCATTTATTGACAACAGTATTTTTATCCTCCTCTGGCGGACGAATTGGTATGAGCCAGCAATCGGGTAACTTGATGTCCATCTTCCAAGTGACGTAATCTGAAACGAGGATATCGGGAATGTAGAGTATGAGCATCTTTTTGCGGTCAATCGGTCTGATAACCCAACAAAGAAGATCACCACATTGCTCGCTAATGTGCGCAGGGCCACGAACCTGCACAATTCGACCAATGTTGGCCTCGCAGCCGGGTAACTCACCAACAATTACGGCCAAATCGCCATCTTTGCAACGCAGTGTCATGCTCGCCTCCAATTGTTGAGTTGGTTTGATGTTACTTGGGGCCTGGCTCGGGAGATGAGCCATTAGGATTAATGTTGATCTGACCCCAATAAAAACACGCGGCTCATTCAATTGGGGTCAGAACACAATTATTTAGTGAGCCTTAGGGGCGGGTAAATACTGCCTTTAAGAATGCTTCACGCTCAATTAGTCTATATCTAATTCAGGAGAGTAAATGTCTAATTTTTCATTTTCCATCAGTGATGTCGTTTGGACCAGCAAGACCTCAGGTGAACTAGTTTTACAAGATGAAGATTTCGAAGCAAAAGTTCTGTTTGTTGGAGATATCTCCAAATATGAAGAAGGCGTATCGCTCGAGCACTACAAATTACTATCTGACGATAGGCTCCTAGATCCAGATAGCTATGAAGACATTACTGGTGAAAAAATTGCAAACTATTTGTATTTAAGTAAACCTGAAAAAATATTTTTAGGACATCCAGATTGGAAGCTGTATCAAGACGAATTTGAGTTGGATAAGTTACCTAACTCTTACTTGTCAATTCTTGATAAAGATGGCGATATCAAAAAAGAACTTACTTCAACACCAATTGAATCTGAAGAGTTTGTATTTTGTGGTCGAAATGACAGAGCTCTGACAATACAAAAAGATTTACGACTTTTTATTTCAAGACTCAAAAGAGAAGGTACTTCAAATAGTGAAATTTTTACAAAAATCACCAATGCAACATATTTTTTAAAAACAATTATTCAATCTTATCCTGATGATTCAGCTAGAACGCTTGCAGGCAATTTAGTTCAAAAATGGGAAGAGCTTAAGAAACGCAGGTCAGATGATCAACTGCTCTATGAACTGTATTCTTCTGGTCTACAACAGGGCATCGACGTTGGTTGGGCTCGTGATTTAATTAGTAAAAGCATTTCGCAGCAAAGTCGTTTTGATTTAAGTGCGTTTAGAAATGACCATCCAAGTCTGTATGAAAAGTACACTCGAACAATCAAAATAACAACATTATCTACAGTTCAAAGTTCAAGCAAAAAATCCAAGACTAGTGCAGTTAATTCAATTGGCTTAGAACCCTCTACCATCAAATTCTCAACATTCTCTGAGGCAAATAACGAAGCAAAATCGTTAAGAACTAAAGGTGTCAAGGTAAGTCTAAAGCGTCATGAAAATGGATTTTTATTGCGAAGACTAGATAACTCAAACTTTTAGTTCTTTAACTGTTGATATTTTCTGCAAAACATAGGCCGTGCCTTGGAGGTCCAGTTTGTTATGTCGCACCACCGTAGTCCACCCATCTCTAGCAGCATTGGTTAATTCAGCGTAGCCTCGCCCTTCTTTAATTTGATCTCTTATTAATCGGAGCGAATTTCCAACCAAGCCAATACCAAAACGCTCTGGCACGTGAAAACCTAACAAGTCTTCAAAAAAGTCTAGACTGGCCTTCTCTGGCAAAGGACCGTACTTTTGTCTGTACCAAGGCCTTGCAGTCCGAATAGCGTTTCGATAGACAACTTTGAGTCTCTCACCATCGCTGGGCTTTAGTACTTTGCACATTAGCAAATAGTCGTGCTCACTCCAACTGACAATCAGGCGCCCTTCCTCCTCTGCTTGTTGAATTAATTTAAGAGCCAACTGAGAGTGGTCTTCTACTTGTATGCCTTTAGCCTTGTATCGGTTCGCACAGGTATTGAACAAGGGCTCAAGTATTGAGGCCTTGTATTCACCATCAACATACCAGCCTAGCAATGTGGGCGGCAATTTGATGTTGCCTTCGTAGTCAATGTAGATGGCGTTCTTAGCCTCCAGTGCCGTCAGTTTTGCACCTAAAGCTTTGGGTCTTTGTTCAGTTGACATAGTTTTTATGCTGTTTCTGACGGCTTGCATGTTTATCTATTTTCATCTCCTAAGCAATACTGACACAAAACCTTGAGGTTCTTAGCCACTGGCTTGGCGGTATAGGCCTCTCGCCTCTCTTGGCCCTTGGATGTGTCGCATCTCAACACTCGTCTCAAAGCGTAATTCGGCAATGAGCCCAAGCCAACATAAGCCCCCACCAAGCCGCCCACAATGCAAGCGTTGGTGTCCGTGTCGCCCCCTTCTAGCAAGGTGCGGTAGATGGCATCTTCAAACCTGCTCTCCTGAGCAAGGTAATAGAAAGCATAGGTAAATGCATAGCGCACAAACCCTGCCTGCGGAAAAGCT
>Ga0214919_10002396_pt1 | contig 29527 bp, 34 predicted proteins | sample LL1503_MetaG_FD_177994 | JGI IMG/M metagenome (GOLD analysis project Ga0214919, IMG submission 177994) | Freshwater microbial communities from Lake Lanier, Atlanta, Georgia, United States - LL-1503 | ecosystem: Environmental > Aquatic > Freshwater > Lake | place: USA: Georgia | collected... | reverse complement strand
AAAGTGGCCACCGACGGTTGGAGCAAGCTCACCGGCCACGAAGTGGTCGACCTGGCCAAAAAATTTGAAGACTGGGGCGTCGAGTCCATCATTTACACCGACATTGGCCGCGATGGCATGTTGAGTGGCATCAACATCGATGCCACGGTGAAGTTGGCGCAAGCCCTCACCATTCCGGTCATTGCGTCTGGCGGTTTGTCCAACATGGCCGACATCGAGCAGCTTTGCGCTGTGGAAGATGAGGGCGTAGAAGGTGTTATTTGCGGCCGTGCCATTTACTCTGGCGACCTTGACTTCCAAGCAGCCCAGGCGCGGGCCGATGAACTTAACGACTGAAAGCCTGCAGGGTCATGCGGGATGGCGATGGTCATTGCCGCAAGGCGACAGCGTGTTTGTGGCCCAGCAGGGTGCTCAGGTGTTGTCATGGCAGACGGGCCATCGCGAGCGATTGTATTTAAGCCCCACTTGCGCATGTGACGGCAGCACCGCCATTCGCGGCGGCATTCCGTTTTGCTTTCCTCAATTTAACCAACGCGGCACTTTGCCCAAACATGGTTTTGCGCGCAACATGGCTTGGCGTTTGCTAATCGAGCAAAGTCAGGGGCCTCAAAAAATTTTTGAGTTGTCAGACAATGCGCAAACCCAAGCCCTGTGGCCTTTTCAATTCAAAGCGCAACTCAAGGTTTTGCTGGGTCCTCAAAGTTTAAAAATTCAGCTCTCAGTTCAAAACCTGGGCCATCAAACGCTTCAGTTCACCGGTGCTTTGCACACCTACTTTGCTGTGAGTCACATTGACCAGGTCAGCTTGCATGGCCAAGCCCATCAAGCAGAGTGGAATGCTGTGAACGACACGCACCAAGAATGCCTAGGCCAACTCTCATTCAAAACCGAATTTGATCGGGTCTACGACGTGGCCATGGCAAAACAGCCCACTTGGGTTTTGCACGATGGCCATGAACAACTGCACATTTCACAAAGTGACTCATGGGGTCAAAGCGTGGTTTGGAATCCGGGTGCTGAAAAATGCAGCCAACTGACAGACATGCCCGCACTGGGCTATCAACGCATGTTGTGCGTTGAAGCAGCGCGCGTCACATCTTCCATCGAGGTCCCGCCTTCTCAGCAATGGGAAGCTTGGCAACAATTGACAGTTTAAATACCATGCTAGCCAAACGCATCATTCCTTGCCTTGACGTCACGGGCGGCCGTGTGGTCAAAGGCGTTAACTTTGTTGAACTTCGCGATGCAGGCGACCCTGTCGAAATTGCAGCCAGGTACAACGAACAAGGCGCCGATGAACTCACCTTCTTGGACATCACTGCCACCAGCGATGGCCGCGATCTGATACTTCACATCATTGAAGCGGTGGCCTCACAGGTTTTCATTCCACTCACAGTGGGCGGTGGTGTCAGAACCGTTGAAGATGTGCGCCGATTGCTCAATGCGGGCGCCGACAAAACCAGTTTCAACTCGGCGGCCATTGCCAACCCCCAAGTCATTCGCGATGCGTCGCAAAAGTATGGTGCCCAGTGCATCGTGGTGGCCATCGATGCCAAACGGCGCAAGGGCGATGACATCCAGTTGCGCGGCGAAGGCTGGGACGTTTACAGCCATGGCGGTCGGCAAAACACGGGCTTAGACGCCGTGCAGTGGGCAGCCAAGATGGCCGAGTTTGGCGCTGGCGAAATTTTGCTCACCAGCATGGACCGCGATGGCACCAAGTCGGGCTTTGATTTGGCCCTGACCAAAGCCGTCAGCGATGCGGTGCAAGTGCCCGTCATTGCCTCGGGCGGTGTGGGCAATTTGGACCATTTGGCCGATGGCGTGCAGCAGGGTGGGGCCGATGCCGTGTTGGCCGCCAGCATTTTTCACTATGGCGAATACACGGTTCAGGAAGCCAAGCAGCGCATGCGCGAGCGGGGAATTCCTGTTCGTTTGTAAGCAAACACCTGCTCAAGCCTTCGACAAGTGGTAGATTCAGCGCATGAATTGGCTTGATCAAATTAAATGGGACGCGCAGGGCTTGGTGCCCGTCATTGCCCAAGAAGCCAGCACCGGCGATGTGCTGATGTTCGCTTGGATGAACCGTGAGGCGCTTGAAAAAACCGCCGAACTCAAGCGCGCGGTGTATTTCAGCCGATCACGCAACAAACTGTGGTTCAAAGGCGAAGAGTCTGGCCATGTGCAAACCGTGCATGACATGCGATTAGATTGTGACAACGATGTGGTGCTCCTCAAGGTCACACAATTGGGACATGAGCCGGGCATTGCCTGCCATACCGGCCGTCACAGTTGTTTCTTTCAGACGCATCAAAATGGCGAATGGGTCGCCACCGAGCCGGTTTTGAAAGACCCCGAAACTATTTACAAGTGAGCACTTGTTGCGAAAATCATGAGTTCTACCGATGCCTTGGCCCGCTTAGCGGCCGTGATTGAAAGTCGCAAACCGGCCAACGGAGGCGACCCCGAAACAAGTTATGTGGCACGCCTGCTGCACAAAGGGCCAGACGCTTTTTTGAAAAAAATTGGCGAGGAAGCCACAGAAACTGTGATGGCGGCCAAAGACTTGGACCACGGCGGCGATGCTCACAAACTGGTGGGCGAGGTGGCCGACTTGTGGTTTCACAGCATGATTGCCTTGGCGCACTATGGCTTGTCACCCGCCGATGTGGTGGCCGAACTCAGCCGGCGTGAGGGCTTGAGTGGCCTGGAGGAAATAGCCCTGCGCAAAGCAGAACAACGTGAAAAATCAGGTGAATGATGCAAGACCCTCACTGCCTTTTCTGCAAAATCATTGCGGGAAAAATCCCCTCCAAGAAAGTCTTCGAAGATGAGCATGTTTATGCCTTCCATGACATTGCGCCTTGGGCGCCCATCCATTTCTTGATGGTTCCCAAGCTCCATATTCCTTCAATGGCTCAAATAACCCCAGAACATTCGGCCTTAATGGGTCATTTATTGGCCTTGGCCCCCAAACTGGCTTTGGAGCAAGGATGCCGCCCGTATCCAGAAGGTGGTTACCGAATTGTGACCAACACCGGATCTGAAGGCGGACAAGAAGTTCACCATTTGCATTTTCATGTCATGGGCGGACCACGTCCTTGGCTTCGGGCTTAAACGCTTAGAATCATTGATCATTGTTAGGAGACATTCATGGGTTCATTTTCTATTTGGCACTGGCTAGTTGTTTTGCTGATCGTGGTCATGGTTTTTGGCACTAAAAAGCTGAGAAACATGGGTTCTGATTTGGGCGGTGCCGTCAAAGGATTCAAAGACGGCATGAAAGATCCCAATGCCAACCCGGCCGCCGAGGAAAAACCAGCCGCTCAAGTAGCTGCTTCGGCCACGGCTGAAAAAACCACGATCGACGTGGAAGCCAAGACAAAGTCCTGATTTGATCGATATCGGCATTTCCAAAATAGCCCTGATTGGGGTGGTGGCGCTGATCGTCATCGGCCCTGAGAAGTTGCCGCGCGTGGCGCGCACCTTGGGCAATCTGATGGGCAAGGCCCAGCGTTACATCTCCGATGTCAAAGCTGAGGTCAACCGCACCATGGATTTGGATGAGCTGAAAAAAATGAAGGAAACGATGGAAAGTGCTGCTCGGGATGTAGAAAGCTCTGTTCAGACAACGGCCATCGACTTTGAAAAACAGTGGAATGAAACCACAGCGGGGCTGACCACGGAAACCAACCACACGCCGTGGGTGCCGCCACCGCCTGTGTACAAGCACCCTGGTAAAAAGTTTCGTTTAAAGCAGGCCGCAGTGCCTCAGTGGTACAAATCGCGTGCGGGTGTGCGAACCAAAACATTGTCGGGTGCTGCCAGAGTGGCGCGCTATCGACCCACCAGATTAGGTTAATTTTCAGTGTCCGATCCAACCCCTAAGTCCGAAGACGAACTGGCCGGCACAGAACAGCCCTTTGTGACGCATTTGATGGAGCTGCGCGACAGGTTGGTACGCGCCATGGCGGGTATCGGCATTGCAGCCGCCATTTTGGCTTTATTCCCTGGGCCTGCAGAGCTTTACGACCTGCTTGCCGCCCCCTTGGTGGCCAATTTGCCTGCAGGTGCAACCTTGATTGCCACCTCGGTCATCTCGCCTTTCATGGTGCCTCTCAAAATCTTGTTCATGGCGGCGTTCTTGTTGGCCTTGCCTGTGGTTCTCTACCAAGTCTGGGCCTTCATTGCGCCTGGCTTGTACACCCATGAAAAACGCCTGGTCATGCCTTTGGTCATTTCTAGCACCTTGTTGTTTTTCATAGGCGTGGCATTTTGTTATTTCTTTGTCTTCGGACAGGTGTTCAAATTCATTCAAAGCTTTGCACCCAAAAGCATCACGGCAGCACCAGACATTGAGGCCTATCTGAGTTTTGTACTGAGCATGTTCTTGGCGTTTGGTTTGGCCTTTGAAGTGCCCATCGCGGTTGTGGTTTTGGCGCGTTTGAACGTGGTCACCATTGAAAAGCTCAAAGACTTTCGGGGTTACTTTGTGGTGTTGGCGTTTGTCATTGCGGCCATCGTGACACCCCCAGATGTGGTCTCGCAATTGGCACTGGCCATTCCCATGTGTGTGCTTTACGAATTGGGCATTTGGGCAGCCCAAATTTTCATCAAACACACGCAAGCCCCTAAAGAAGAAGAGACCACCCCTTAAAGCTGGCGGTTCGTGGCCTTGGACATGCTTGTGTTGAGTTAAGGGCGCACTGGCCGTGTGCCCGGCATCACCTGAATGTCAATCAATTTGCCATTGCGCTGAACCGACAAGCTAGCTGCTTCGCCTGGCTTTAAGGCTGCAACCCGAGTGAGCATTTCGGGTACATCGGCCACAACTTGTCCAGCCACTTTCAAAATCAAATCGCCTGGTTGAATGCCGGCTTTGGCAGCGGGGCTGTTTTGCAAAACCCCATTGATCAATACACCTTGTGGCAATGCACCTGTGGATTTGTCTTTCGCGATGCCAAAGCTCTCGGCAATTTCAGCCGTCAAGGGGCGCGGCTCAACACCTATCCAGCCACGCGTCACTTTGCCGTCTTTGATCAGGGCGGCCATGATCTGCGTGGCCGTGGAGACGGGTACGGCAAAGCCAATGCCCATGTTGCCACCAGAGCGAGAATAAATGGCTGTATTGATGCCCATGAGCAAACCATTGGCGTCAACCAAAGCGCCACCAGAGTTGCCGGGATTGATGGCTGCATCGGTTTGAATGAAATTTTCAAATGTGTTGATGCCCAATTGTTTGCGGCCTAAGGCACTCACAATGCCAGAGGTCACCGTTTGCCCCACACCAAATGGGTTGCCGATGGCCAAGACAGCATCGCCCACCTGCAAAGTTTCCATTTGGCCCAGGACAATGGTAGGCAGTTTGGGCAAGTCAATTTTCAGCAAAGCCAAATCCGTTTCGGAGTCTGTGCCAATCACTTTGGCCATGGCAGTGCGGCCATCGTTCAGGGCGACTTCAATGGCTTGTGCGCCTTCAATGACATGGTGATTGGTCAGGATATAGCCCTCTGCACTCACAATCACACCACTGCCCATGCCACCGCCAGTTGACTCGTCTTCAGGTTCTTCAAAAAAACGAAACCAGGGATCTGCGCGGCGAGCTTTGCTTCGAGCCTTTTGCTGCACATTGATGCTGACGACGGCTGGCGCTGCTTTTTGAGCCGCTTGTCTGAAACTGCCCCCCGGCATGGCGTCTTGGTTGCCCTCGATGCGGGCCTGAGTCAGAGCAAGCGTCTTGGCGCCTCCCTGGCCCTTTAGCCAACCTGGCTGGAGGGTGGCGACAACGAACCAAGCGGCCAAAAGGACCGTCACCGATTGCGAAAACACAAGCCAAATTCTTTTCATGATCCGCATTGTGGCCTGAACTTGAATCTTATGCATTCGTTCAGAGTTGAATCACAATAGACTCTCTTTGAAACAGACACGTCTGATTTTCAGGCGTTCATTTGAAGATGTTCTGAACAAAAACCATTTATGTCGACATTGCCCCCCATCGCCATCACGCTAGGAGATCCTTGCGGCATTGGCCCTGAAATCATTGCGCGTGCATTTTTGAACGATGCCTTGTCGCCCAAAGTTCGGCCTGTCACACAGGCTTGTTTTGTGGCGGGCGATGCACAGGCGATGCAAAAAGCAGTCGACTTGGTGGATCCAAAAGCGCTCCAACTCAAACTGCAAGTGATTCAAAAGCCAACGCAAGCGCTGAATTTGCCGGTGGGCGTCATCCCTGTTTTGCAAGTTGCGACATTGAATCCACAACTGCCCTACGGAGAAGTCCATGCTGAGGCGGGTCGGTTTGCAGGGCAATGTGTGGTGTGGGCTGCGCAGGCAGCGCTTCAAAAAGAAATTGCCGCCATGGTCACTGCGCCACTGCACAAAGAAGCACTTTCTGCAGCCGGCTCTCCCTTCAATCAGTTTCCAGGGCATACCGAGTTGCTGCAGTTCGAGGCTGTCAATTTTTCTGGTGTGCGCTTGGCGGACATGCCCGTGAGAATGATGTTGGCCAACGATGAGTTGCGAGTCGTTTTAGTGAGCATTCATGTCTCCTTGCGCCAAGCCCTTGAAGCTGTGACTTATGACAATGTGCTTGAAAGCCTGCGCCTTGCCCACCAGTCGCTCAGTCTGTTGTTAGGGCGTGCACCCAAAATTGGCGTGGCTGGACTCAATCCTCATGCTGGTGAGGGCGGCTTGTTTGGCAGAGAAGAAATTGAAATCATTCAGCCTGCCCTGACTCAAGCTAGATCTGAAGGCATTCTGGCTTTCGGGCCTCATGCGCCAGACACCGTTTTCATGCGTGCGCGACAAAAGCAGGGTGCCGATTCTGAATTTGATGTGGTGCTGGCCATGTACCACGACCAAGGCCTCATTCCCGTTAAATACATGGGTCTAGAGCAGGGTGTCAATGTCACCCTGGGCTTGCCTTTGGTGCGAACCAGCCCCGATCATGGCACGGCCTTTGACATCGCCGGACAGGGCTGTGCCGATGCTTCCAGCATGGTCGCTGCCATCCGAATGGCGCGCCAGTTGATTCCCTGAGTCGGAGCAGGGGCTAGAAATGGCCCCCCGCAGTCGGCTACAATCCAAGGCTAAACCCTGATACCGATTCGCTAGAGGATTCTCATGAGTGATACCCCAGTCGACAACAGCAAAAGGACGTGGCTGATTGCCTCTACTTGCGCTGGCGCCGTAGGCGCTGGCTTCGTCGCCACACCCTTTGTCAGCACTTTCCAGCCTTCTGAGCGCGCTAAAGCCGCTGGTGCTGCCGTGGAAGTTGATATTTCCGAAGTCAAGCCCGGTGAGAAGCTCACGGTTGAATGGCGCGGCAAACCTGTATGGATCATGCGCCGCACCACCGAGCAGGTTGAAGCCCTCAAAAAGTTGGAGGGTCAATTGGCCGACCCAGCTTCTGAACGCCAAGCCTATCCCACACCCGAATACGCCAAAAATCCCCATCGCTCTATCAAACCAGAGTTCATGGTGGCTGTTGGCATTTGCACCCACTTGGGTTGCTCCCCCGGCGACAAATTCCAGACAGGCGCGCAGCCTTCTTTGCCAGATGATTGGCAAGGTGGTTTCTTGTGCGCTTGCCACGGCTCTACCTTTGACTTTGCCGGCCGCGTATTTAAAAACAAGCCCGCCCCCGACAACTTAGAAGTGCCACCGCACATGTACCTGTCCGACAGCAAGCTGCTGATCGGTGAAGACAAGAAGGCTTGAGGCATACCATCATGGCTGAATTTAAGGAAATCTCTCCCAACGCCCCTCCAGGCGAAAAACTCATGAACTGGGTCGACAACCGCTTCCCAGCGACTTCGTTGTTCAAAGCTCACATGAGCGAGTACTACGCATCCAAAAATTTGAACATTTGGTATGTGTTCGGCGCCTTGTCGCTGCTGGTGCTGGTGATCCAAATTGTCACCGGCATTTTCTTGGTCATGCATTACAAGCCGGACGCCAGTTTGGCATTCGCCTCTGTCGAGTACATCATGCGCGATGTGCCTTGGGGTTGGCTCATTCGCTACATGCACTCCACAGGTGCTTCTGCGTTCTTCATTGTGGTGTACCTGCACATGTTCCGCGGCCTGATGTATGGCAGCTATCGCAAGCCACGTGAACTGGTCTGGATTTTTGGCTGCGCCATTTTCTTGTGCCTCATGGCCGAAGCCTTTATGGGTTACTTGTTGCCTTGGGGTCAAATGTCCTACTGGGGCGCACAGGTCATTGTGAATTTGTTCTCTGCCATCCCGTTCATCGGCCCCGACTTGGCGCTGCTCATTCGTGGCGATTTCGTGGTGGGTGATGCCACCTTAAACCGCTTCTTCAGCTTCCACGTCATTGCAGTGCCCTTGGTTCTGTTGGGCTTGGTCGTGGCGCACATCATTGCTTTGCACGAAGTGGGCTCCAACAACCCAGATGGCGTTGAAATCAAATCGGTCGGTGCACCCAAAGATGCGCAGGGCCACCCCTTGGACGGTATTCCCTTCCACCCGTACTACACGGTGCACGACATCTTCTCTGTCAGTATCTTTTTAATGGTGTTCACGGCCATTGTGTTTTTCGCGCCTGAGTTTGGCGGCTACTTCTTGGAGTACAACAACTTCATTCCAGCCGACCCTCTTAAGACGCCTTTGCACATTGCTCCCGTTTGGTACTTCACACCTTACTACTCCATGCTGCGCGCCATCACCGGCGAGATGATGTATGTCCTTATCGTCTGCACCTTGTTGGGTGCATTTTTGGCGGTCAAAAACAACCCAATGCCCAACGTGCTCAAAGCAGGTGTTGTCGGCGCAGCGGTGGTCATTTCTGCCCTCATGTACGGTATCGATGCCAAGTTCTGGGGCGTGGTGGTCATGGGTGGCGCAGTGGTCATCATGTTCTTCTTGCCATGGCTGGACAACAGCCCGGTGAAATCAATTCGTTACCGTCCTGAATGGCACAAATATGTGTACGCCGTGTTCGTCATTGACTTCTTGATCTTGGGCTACTTGGGCGTGCAACCGCCTTCTCCTATCGGTGAGCGTGTTTCTCAAGTGGGCACCTTGTTCTACTTCGGCTTCTTCTTGCTCATGCCTTGGTGGAGCAAGTTGGGTTCACCCAAGCCTGTGCCTGACCGCGTAGTTTTTGTTGCGCACTGAGCCCAGGAGTCCATGAAAATGAAAACAATTCAAAAATTTGTGCTGGGCTTGTGTGTGGCATTTGCAGCCATTTCAGGTGTACAAGCGTCGGGTGGCAATGCCATAGCTTGGGACAAAGCACCCGTTAAAACCAACGACTTAGGCTCTTTGCAAAACGGCGCCAAGCTGTTCGTGAACTATTGCCTCAACTGCCACTCTGCTGCCTTCATGCGTTACAACCGCTTGCAAGACATTGGTTTAACCAACCAACAAATCAAAGACAACCTCTTGTTCGCCACTGACAAGGTGGGCGACACCATGAAGTCCAACATTGATCCCAAACAAGCCAAAGATTGGTTTGGCGCAGTTCCGCCCGATCTTACTTTGGTGGCCCGTTCTCGCTCTGGCCATGGTGGCACCGGTGCAGATTACATCTACACTTACTTGCGCACTTACTACCGCGATGAAACCAAGCCTACCGGCTGGAACAATTTGGCTTTTCCCAATGTGGGCATGCCCAACCCATTTTGGGAGTTGCAAGGCGAGCGCGTGCCAGTGTATGAAGAGCGTCAAGAACACGGTCAAGCCACGCAAATTTTCACAGGTTGGAAAACAGTCAAGCCAGGCACTTTGACACCTTTGCAGTACGACCAATCCGTAGGTGATTTGGTGAACTACTTGCAATGGATGGCTGAGCCTGTTCAAAACACCCGTGTGCGCATTGGCGTGTGGGTCTTGATTTTCTTGTCCATCTTCACTTTCATTGCGTGGCGCTTGAACGCTGCTTACTGGAAAGACATCAAGTAATTACTCGTGATTCGGGCCTCGGCCCGAATTGATGGAGTGGGCAGGCCCGCCAACCCGGTGGCTTCCCACTCTTTTTTGATTTTTAGGAGCCTTCACCATGATGGTGCTTTATTCAGGTACAACCTGCCCCTTCTCTCACCGTTGTCGCTTTGTGCTGTTTGAGAAAGGCATGGACTTTGAAATTCGCGATGTCGATCTGTACAACAAGCCAGAGGACATCAACGTCATGAACCCCTACGGCCAAGTGCCCATTTTGGTGGAACGTGATTTGATTTTGTACGAATCCAACATCATCAACGAGTACATTGATGAGCGTTTTCCGCATCCCCAACTGATGCCCGGTGACCCTGTTGACCGTGCGCGCGTTCGCCTGTTCTTGCTCAACTTTGAAAAAGAGTTGTTCACGCATGTAGCCACTTTGGAAAACCGCACACTCAAAGGCAACGACAAGGCTTTGGAAAAAGCCCGTTCGCACATCCGCGATCGTTTGACCCAACTGGCCCCTGTGTTCTTGAAGAACAAGTTCATGCTGGGCGACAACTTCTCGATGCTCGATGTGGCCATTGCACCTTTGCTCTGGCGCCTGGACTTCTATGGCATCGATCTCAGCAAAAACGCAGCACCCTTGCTCAAGTATGCCGAGCGCATTTTCTCTCGCCCAGCCTACATCGAGGCGCTCACACCTTCAGAAAAAGTCATGCGCAAATAATTGCCAAAGCAATTTCGAACGCAGAGCAAAACACCATGGTGATGAACGCACTGGAATCTCCCTCTACACGCCCTTATCTCATTCGGGCGATGTACGAGTGGTGTAACGATCACGCTTTTACGCCTTACGTGGCCGTGAAGGTCGATGCCTCGGTCCAAGTGCCTCGTGATTTTGTGCAGGGTGGTGAGATTGTTTTGAACATCAGTTTCGATGCCACCAGCTCTCTGCAATTGGGCAATGAGTTCATCGAATTCAAAGCTCGCTTTGGCGGAAAGCCGTGTGACATCATGGTGCCCATCCACCGCGTGATGGCCATCTATGCGCGTGAAAATGGACAGGGCATGTCGTTCCCTGTCACTGACTCTCCGTTGGGAACCACAGTGGTGGGCATGGACAAGTTGCGCAAAGTGCCTGATGCATCTGAATCGACAGAAGAAGCCAACAAGCCTGTGCCACCTTCTCCAACGCGCCCTACCCTCACCAGAATTAAATAAGCACTTTCAAAAACTGAGTGTGGCTCTGAAAAACCGCAATTATTGAATTACAATTCAGCCCGTGCCGCTTTAGCTCAGTTGGTAGAGCAACCGCCTTGTAAGCGGTAGGTCGTCAGTTCGAATCCGACAAGCGGCACCATTTTGAAAATCCAGCCTTTTGGTTGGTTTTTTTTCGTCTGTCACATTTTCAGCGCGGATTTTGAAGTATCTTGAGGCGAATTTTCTCAACGCTGTGACCATGGCTTTTGAGATGTGCTTGAAGCGCGGGTAGCATTTGACGCAGTTTGGCTGCCGCCGCGTTCGAATTGACCAACATGCACCACTCTGTGCCATCGATAGGCCCGGCTTGGATGGCACTTCTCAAGGGGCCAGGAATGAGGCCTTGTAAAGAATTGAGACGCAGGCTGGATTCCCGGCTGAGCTCCGTCAAGCGAGCCAAACTGGGCGATTCTTGCGCCGCTTCCATGAGGGTGAGGGCCTGCTTGATTTTTGACATCCCTGCATTATGCGAGAGCCCTGATCATCTGCGGGAAAATTCGGCCATCTGCCTGCGCTCAGCAGTTAAAATGTCGTGTTCACTTGTGCCTTGTGCGCATGTACTTTTGAATCCACTTTAAGACAGGATTTGCGAGCTGTTCTTTGCGTTTTTGGCAAAGGCAGACTCGGATCAACATGGCGATCAATTTTCTGACCCAAATTTTCGGCAGTCGCAACGACCGCATGATCAAGCAATACCGCAAAACTGTGGTGCTTATCAACGCGCTAGAAGCCCAATACGAAGCCCTCAGCGACGAACAATTGCGCGCTAAAACGGATGAGTTTCGAGCTCGCGTTGCGCAAGGTGAATCCTTGGACAACATGTTGCCCGAAGCTTTTGCAGTTGTTCGTGAAGGCTCCAAGCGCGTCATGAAGATGCGTCACTTCGATGTGCAAATGTTGGGTGGTATTTCTCTTCACAAGGGCAAAATTTCTGAAATGGGCACCGGCGAAGGTAAAACCCTGACGGCCACACTGGCCGTGTATTTGAATGCCTTGCCCAACAAAGGCGTGCATGTGGTCACTGTCAATGACTACTTGGCCAGTCGCGATGCTCAGTGGATGGGCAAGCTCTACAACTTCCTTGGCATGAGCGTGGGCATTAACTTGTCCCAACTCTCCCGCGAAGACAAGCAGGCGGCCTACAACTCAGACATCACCTACGGCACCAACAACGAATTTGGTTTTGACTATCTGCGCGACAACATGGTCTATGAAGGTAAAGATCGCGTACAGCGCGGTCTCAATTTCGCCATCGTTGATGAGGTCGACTCCATTTTGATTGACGAGGCGCGCACGCCGCTCATCATCAGTGGCCAAGCCGACGATCACACAGCGCAATACCAAGCCCTCAACCAAGTGGTGCCCATGCTGACACGCCAAGAAGGCGAAGCAGATCCACGCACCGGCGAAGGCATCACCAAACCTGGTGATTTCACAGTCGATGAGAAGTCACACCAAGTGTTCTTGACCGAACAGGGTCATGAAAAAGCCGAAAGCATTTTGGCCAGCGCAGGGCTCATCCCTGAAGGCGCAAGTCTTTATGACCCCGCCAACATTGCGCTCATGCACCATCTCACGGCAGCCTTGCGGGCCAACCACATCTATCACCGCGATCAGCACTATGTGGTGCAAGAGGGTGAAATTGTCATCGTCGACGAATTCACAGGTCGTCTCATGACAGGCCGCCGCTGGAGCGATGGCTTGCACCAAGCGGTCGAAGCCAAAGAGGGCGTAGCCATTCAGGCCGAAAACCAAACCATGGCCTCCATCACCTTCCAAAATTATTTCCGTTTGTACGGTAAGTTGGGGGGTATGACCGGCACGGCCGACACCGAGGCCTATGAGTTCCAAGAAATCTATGGTTTGGAAACGATGGTGATTCCGCCCAACCGCGTCAGCCGCCGTGAAGACCAACTCGATCGCGTTTACAAATCGGCGCCAGAAAAATACAACGCTGCCATCGCCGACATTCGAGAGTGTTTCGAGCGTGGCCAGCCTGTGTTGGTAGGCACCACCTCCATTGAAAACTCAGAGCTCATTTCAGAGTTGCTCACCAAAGTCCAGTTGCCGCATCAGGTGCTCAATGCCAAGCAACATGCACGAGAGGCCGACATCATTGCGCAAGCAGGACGCCCTGGCATGATCACCATTGCCACCAACATGGCTGGCCGCGGCACCGACATTGTGTTGGGGGGCAACATTGAAAAAGACATTCAAGGCATTGAGCTTGATGAGAGTCTGAGCCAAGAACAGCGTCAATCTCAAGTGGCTGTCAAGCGCACCGAATGGCTTACTGTGCACGAGCAAGTCAAGTCTTTGGGGGGCCTGCGCATCATTGCTACCGAGCGTCATGAGTCTCGCCGCATTGACAACCAATTGCGCGGCCGTTCGGGCCGTCAGGGCGACCCTGGCTCTTCGCGTTTTTACTTGAGCTTAGACGACCCCCTCATGCGCATTTTCGCGGGCGATCGCGTGCGTGCCATCATGGACCGTCTCAAAATGCCAGAAGGCGAAGCCATTGAAGCCGGCATGGTCACACGCAGCATTGAAAGTGCACAACGCAAAGTGGAAGCCCGAAACTTTGACACGCGCAAACAATTGCTTGAATACGATGACGTGTCCAACGATCAGCGCAAGGTCATTTACCAGCAGCGCAACGACATCTTAGATGCCACTGAACTAGATGGACAAATAACATCATTGCGCGAAGGCTGTTTCACGGACTTGGTGCGCCAGTATGTGCCCGATGAAACTGTGGAAGAGCAGTGGGACTTGGTTGGCTTAGAGCGCGTCCTTCAAGACGAATGGCAAATTGAATTACCGCTTCGTGAAAAAGTAGCGGCTGCCACGGCCATCACCGACGAAGAAATTTTGGAAACAGTTTTGGCTGCAGCCAACAATGCCTTCAACGTCAAGCTAGAGGCGGTGGGTGTTGAAAACTTTGTACCCTTTGAGCGTGTCGTTTTGTTGCAAAGCATCGACACCCAATGGCGAGAACACCTGAGTTCTTTGGATTATTTGCGCCAAGGCATTCATTTGCGTGGCTATGCGCAAAAGCAACCTAAGCAAGAATACAAACGCGAAGCTTTTGAACTCTTTGGTCAATTGCTCGACTCCGTTAAAAACGAAGTCACACGCGTTTTGATGAACGTGAAAATTGAATCGAGTGAGCAAATTGGCGAAGCGGCGCAAGTGCTGGAAGAGCGAGCTGAAAGTATCAGCAACGTCACTTACACCGCGCCAGATGAGCAAGGCCAGCAACAAACGCAGCCTGAATTTCAAGGCAAACTGCTAGCGCCAGTGGGTCGCAACGAAGCTTGCCCTTGCGGCAGCGGTAAGAAATACAAGTTTTGCCACGGTAAATTGGCATAAGAGGTTTTAATGACTGTGAATCTTCAAGCCCCCAACCCCGACCATGTCTTGGCTGTTCCGGGTGTTCGCTTAGGCATTGCGCAAGCAGGCGTTCGCAAGGTGGGGCGAAAAGACCTCACTGTCATTTTGTTAGATGAGGGCAGCGCTGTATCGGGTGTCTTTACGCAAAACCGCTATTGCGCTGCGCCTGTTCAAGTTTGCCGTGATCATTTGAAACAAGTGAATGCTTCACAAACCGATACACACGTTCGAGCTTTGATCATCAACACGGGCAACGCCAATGCGGGCACCGGTGCCAAGGGCTTGGCCGACGCGCGTGCCAGTGCCCAAGCGCTGGCTGCGATTCTCAAAATCAAGCCCCAACAAGTCTTGCCTTTCTCGACGGGTGTCATCATGGAAAACTTGCCAGTCGATCGCATTGTGGCGGGCATGCCCGCTGCCATTGCAGATGCGCAAGCAAAGCACTGGGCCAAGGCGGCTGAAGGCATCATGACCACCGACACCGTGCCCAAGGCTTTCAGCGCGCAAGTGGTGCTTTCTGGTCAGACGGTCACCATCACTGGCATTAGCAAAGGTGCTGGCATGATTCGCCCCAACATGGCCACCATGCTCGGTTTTTTGGCCACCGATGCCAACATCGATCCGGCCTTGTTGCCAGCCTTGGCCACTGACTTGGCCAATGCATCCTTCAATCGCATCACCATTGATGGCGACACCTCAACCAACGATTCCTTCATCGTCATGGCCACGCGCAAAGCAGCGCACCCTGTCATTTCATCTTGGGATTCAGCAGACGGCAATGCCCTTCGAATTGCGTTGATGTCTGTGGCGCAAAAGTTAGCCCATGCCATTGTGCGAGATGGCGAAGGCGCTACCAAGTTCATTACCGTGCGCGTGGAAGGTGGCAAAACCTCTGAAGAGTGTCTTTTGGCCGCTTACGCCATTGCACATTCGCCTTTGGTTAAAACAGCCTTCTTTGCCAGCGACCCTAACTTAGGCCGCATCTTGGCTGCGGTAGGTTACGCAGGCATTCACGATCTCGATCAGGACTTGATTGGTCTTTACCTTGACGATGTTTGCGTGGTGCAAAACGGGGGGCGAAACCCAGCCTACCAAGAAGCCGATGGCCAACGTGTCATGAAGCAAAGTGAAATCACCATCAAAGTGCTCCTCGGACGCGGCAAAGCCGCTGACACGGTATGGACCTGTGATTTAAGCCACGACTATGTTTCCATTAATGCAGACTACCGATCATGAGCGACGCCATTGAAAAACTTTTAGAACGCGCAGTGCTCATGATGGAGCGCATCGAACGCGTATTGCCTCAGCCTTTAAGTGAGCCCAATTGGAAAGAAGCCATTGCTTGGCGCTATCGCAAGCGTGCCTCTGGCCATGGTGTCTTAGAAGCTGTGCGCCATGTGTCAGACATGCATCTGGCTGACTTGCAGGAAATTGATGGGCAGAAAGAAAAGTTGCAACAAAACACCTTGCAATTTGTACAAGGCTTGCCTGCCAACAATGTGCTCCTAACGGGTTCACGTGGTACCGGCAAATCTTCCTTGATCAAAGCTTGTCTGAATGCCTATGCGGCACAAGGTTTGCGCCTCATTGAAGTTGACAAAGAAGACCTGACCGATTTACCCGATATTGTCGATGTGGTTGCCAGTAGACCAGAAAAGTTCATCATCTTTTGCGATGACCTGAGCTTTGAAGATGGCGAAGGTGGCTACAAAGCTTTGAAATCCATTCTCGATGGCTCAGTGGCGGCATCCACACTCAATGTGCTCATCTACGCCACCAGCAACCGACGCCATTTGTTGCCAGAGCACATGAAGGACAACCTGACCTACACCCATACCGAAGACGGTGAGGTGCATCCGGGTGAAGTCATTGAAGAAAAAATTTCTTTGTCAGAGCGCTTTGGTTTGTGGATCAGCTTTTACCCTTTCTCGCAAGACGAATACCTCACCATTGTGGCGCAATGGTTGCGGTCTTTGGGTGCCAGCGAAGCCGTCATTCAAGCCTGCGGACCTGAAGCCTTGGTCTGGGCCCTTGAGCGTGGTTCGCGCAGTGGCCGAGTGGCCTATCAGTTTGCGCGCGATTGTGTGGGGCGCATGGGGCAGGGCGCTTCGACTCAGCGATCGCTGTGAGTACAAGCTCTGCACCTGGCCAGTCTCTGCTGGTGGCGGATGCGCATCTTCAACGCGACGGTGGACAACATCGCAAGACAGTCGATGTGGCGGTTGGCATTTTGATCAATGCGCAAAATCAATTCTTGCTGACCTCAAGACCGCCAGGCAAAGTGTACGAAGCTTACTGGGAGTTTCCGGGTGGCAAGCTAGAGGCCCATGAAACCGTAGAACAGGCTTTAACGCGAGAACTTGAAGAAGAGCTTGGTTTGAAGATTGATGATGTGCAAATTTGGCGACAACAGTTGGTGGACTATCCGCATGCTTTGGTCAGGCTGAACTTTTGCAAGGTTCGCAGTTGGCAAGGCAACTTGGAAATGCGAGAAGGCCAACAGTTTGCTTGGCAAAGCTTGCCCGTTCAAGTGATGCCTGTATTGCCTGGTACCGTGCCTGTTCTAACTTGGTTGGCCGAAGAAAGTGGCTTTGTGGGTGACACGCATCAGGCTGCGAGCTAAGCCCTTGTTATTGCAACTTAGGGTCGCCAAAATTTTCTTGATCGGGGGGCGTGTCTTCTGGCACTCTGAAGCTCTCATTGGCCCAAGCACCCAAGTCAATGCCTTTGCATCTTGCGCTGCAAAAGGGGCGGTAAGTATTGTTTGAGCTGAAAAGACTGGGGCCGCCACAGGTGGGGCACTTCACGTGTTTGGGTTTGGCAGATGGCTCACTCATCGGTCTCAGTAGGTTCTCATGGCCTGCGCTTTAAGCGCAGAGCGTCATTTCAAAGGGTGTGTCTTCTTTGTTGGCAAGCAGCTTGCCATCGGCTTGTTGTTGCATGAGCCGAATGACGACCAGCAGCCTGTTGCAGCTGATCTCGGGTGTGAGGTTCAAACTTTCGTCAATTCGCAAACGGAGCAGTTGAAAATTACGACCCTGCGGTAAATTTTGTTGAAGCTGGCCACCCGTTGCCATGACTTTTTGGTTGCTGCCAGATTCGCGCATCATTTTGAGAATGAGTTGAATGGCTTTGGCCAAAGGCGCAAAGTGTTGCGACCAATCAAACAAATTGGCTTGCCTGGCTGCAGGGGCATGGTGTTGCCATGCGTGGTATGCAGGCAAGTCAAATTCACATGTGCCGCCAGGAATGGCTGTGCGGCTTCGAATGCTGTTGAGGAATTCGCTTTCGCCCAAAGCACTGCCCATTTTGCCAACCATGCTGTTCAGCGCTTCGAAGCGTTGGTCGAGTTGTTCTATGACCAGGTCAAGCGCCTGCTCTGAAATAGAGGGGTTGCCTCGGTAGCTATTGAGCTGATGTTTGTGGCGTTCAATGTCTTTGAGAATTTCTGATTTCAATTCTGAGCGGGAGGCCACTTCCATGATTTCAAACATCGTGGTGAGCGCGTAATGGTGATCAAGTGCATCGGAACGCTGACTCAGTTGGTTGAAACGCGCAAACAAATGTTGCAGACGCAAATAGGTCCGAGTTCGTTCGTTGAGGGGGTATTCGTAAAGTATCACGCTGCGTCTTTCTGTGACAAGATCATAGCCCGAAGCGGGCCATCATTTCATGCACCAACTGCTTCAAGTGGGCTAAATCGATGCCTTCATTGAAAATGACCGCATCGGCACAGTCCAACCGCTGTTGCCGAGTGGCTTGCTGAGAAATGATTCGCTCGATTTCTGATCGACCAAGCTGGTTTCTGCTCATCACCCTTTGAATTTGAGTTGCCACTTCACAGTCGACCACGCAGATCCAGTCGACTTGGCGCCGCCAGCGTTCGCCAGACTCTACCAACAAGGGCACGTCGTAGACCAAGCAGGCATGACTTGCACCAAGGGCGATATTGCTTTCCTCTTGAAGGACTTGCCCCACCAATGGGTGAATGATGGCCTCAAGCTGTCGCTTGCTTTCGGGGTTGGAAAAGACCAGTGCTCGCATGGCTTCTCTGTCCATGGCGCCATCGGGGGCTATCAATTGTTCGCCAAACTCAGCCAAGATAGCCGGAATGGCTCTTCCGCCTGGCAGGGTGAGTGCCCTGGAAATGGCATCGGCGTCCATGACGGCGGCGCCCGCACTGGCCATGATTCGGGCGACCGTGCTCTTGCCGCTGCCAATGCCGCCCGTCAGCCCCAGCCGAAGTGGCTTGCGGCTCAACGGGTTAAAACCCCATGGAAATGCCTAAAAAGAAACATGCGAATCCAGAAAAGGCTAAAAAAGGTCCAAAAGCGAAGTGCCCATTGTGACCCAGTTGGCCCCTCATTTTTTGGAGGATCCCAAAAATCAGCCCAGAAACAGAGGCCAACAAAAGCAAAGGCAAAAGGCTCCAAACCCCTACCCAAGCGCCAAGGCCGGCCAGCAGTTTGAGATCGCCTTGCCCCATGCCCTCTTTGCCGGCCAATTTCTCAAAGCTCCAACTGACCAGCCAAAGAAGCCCATAGCCCAGAACCGCACCAGACAGTGAATGCATGAGTGGAGTGGGGGTTAGCGACATGGCGCTGCCAATAAGGCCGACCCACAGCAAGGCTTGGGTGAGAACATCTGGGAGAAGGAATGTTTCGGCATCAATCCAAGCCAAGGCCAAAAGGGCGGCGCAGAAGAAACCCCCTAACAAGGCGGAATAGCCAAAACCAAACTTCAGGAGAGACATGCAAAACAACACCGCTGTGAGAAGTTCGATCCCTGGATAGCGAAAGGAAATGGCTTCATTGCAATGTTTGCAGCGTCCAAAGCAGCCAACAAAAGACAAAACCGGAATGAGCTCGTACCAACTCAGTGTGTGGCGGCAGTGAGGGCAATGTGATCGTGGGGTCGATAAATTGAAGCTAACAGGACCACTTTCGTCAGCCGTCAAAATCATTTGAGGCAAACGGTGAATGAGCACATTGACAAAGCTGCCTATGACCAAGCCAATGGCCGCTATCAAAATGATTTCAGCCAAACTGACTTCTACAAAATGGGGCATGACCCAGCCCATGCTGCCTGGGGGTAGCCACAATTGAGGCCATGCAGTCAGGGTGATCAAAAGACTTGTCCTAAGTTAAAGATGGGCATGTACAAGGCCAACAAAATGCCGCCTATGAGCGTGCCCAGCACGACCATGATGACGGGCTCGAGGAGCGTGGACAGGTTGCCAATTTGTTGATTCAGATCGGACTCCATGAGTTTGGCGGTACGTTCAAGCATGGTATCAAGTGATCCCGTTTCTTCGCCAATGGCGCACATCTGAAGGGTCATGGCAGTGAACAAGTTGGATTTTGACATGGCCTTGCTCAAACTGTGGCCCTCTTGAATGCTTTGTGTCATTGCAAGTGTGGCTTGTGCCAAATTGGGCGATGCAGTTGCGGCTGAAGCGGGTGCCAGTGCTTCGGCCAAAGGAATGCCGGCCTGCAGCAAAGCCGACAAGGTTTGTGCCCATTTGACGATCGTGGCGGTTTGCAAAAGCGGCCCTACAACAGGACTTTGAAATGCCACTTTTTCAAAAATGATTTGGAGCTTCAAGGACCTGTGGTGCGCCCCATGCAGCAATGCGGTGAGTGCCAAAAGAGACCCTGAAAGGACGCCAGCCCATCGCCCCACCCAAAAGCTCATGTTGATCAATTGCTGTGTTGCCCAAGGCAATGATGCGCCCATGCTCTTGAAAACATCTTCAAAGACAGGCACCACCCACAGCAAAATGACGACCAACACAATGACAGCGATGACCAAGATGCTGGCTGGGTAAATGAGCGCATTTTTGAGTTTGGCTTTCAGGGCGGCATGGGCTTCAAGGGTATCTGCCAAGCGGCTCAAAATTTTGTCCAAAATGCCAGCTGACTCGCCTGCGTGCAACAAACTGCAGTAATGTTGATTGAAAACTTGCGGATGCTTTTGAAATGCAGTGTGCAGCGACTGGCCTGCATTGACCTCGGTGCGAAGTGTTTGCAATGTGTTGCCAAAGGCCTTCTGAGTGGAACGATTGCCCACGATGCTTTGACTGAGCAATTCAAAAGCCTGCGACAGTGGAATGCCGGCACTCATGAGCGCCGACCACTGCCGCGTGAAAACGCTCAGTGTTTCGGCTGGCACAGCCTTGCTTTTCAGCTTGTGAAGGGGCGTGGCCTGCCGCCTGGCCACCGCACGGGAGAGGGCTGCATCAAGTGACATCGGTGTGAGCCAGTACTTCGGACAAAGAGGTGATGCCCATGGAGGCTTGGAGAAGTCCTGCATGACGCAGTGTGTTGACACCCTCTTTTGCGGCTTGTGCTGTCAGTTCATGGCCACTGGCATTGTGCAAAATCAAATGCTGCAATGCCGCTGTCATAGGCATGACTTGGAACAAACCAATTCGCCCCCAATAGCCCATGTGGCACTGTGAGCAGCCTTGTGCCGAATAAAAATGATGCTGTGGCGCGGCTTGGTGGGTGAAAGTCTGGAAACCTAATTCTTTCAGTGATTGAGATGACACGCTGATGGGCGTTCGACAGTGCACGCACAAGCGGCGAACCAAACGCTGTGCAGAAATGAGGCTGATGCTGGAGGCCAAGTTGTAGGTGGCAACGCCCATGTTGCGAAGGCGAACCAAAGCGCTGGGTGCGTCTTGTGTGTGCAAAGTGGACAGCACCAAATGGCCTGTTTGAGAAGCCTTCATGACGATGTCTGCCGTCTCATGGTCTCTGATTTCTCCCACCATGAGGATGTCTGGGTCTTGGCGTAAAAAGGCGCGAAGTGACGTGGCGAAATTAAGGCCAATTCTTTCTTTCACATTGACTTGATTGATACCCAGCAATTGAATTTCAGAGGGGTCTTCGACGCTGGCAATGTTCACTTCAGTCCGATTCAGCAAGTTCAAACAAGCATACAAAGATTGAGACTTGCCTGAGCCTGTAGGCCCTGTGACCAAAACCATGCCATGTGGTTTTTGGATGGCCTCAAGCATTTTTTGTTTGTCGGCCACGCTGTAGCCCAAATGATCTAAATTAAGCTTGGCCAAGTCGGTCGACAAAATACGCACCACGATCTTTTCGCCGAACAAGGTTGGCAATGTGCTGACCCGTAAATTCAGGCGCTGTGTATTTTTGAGGCCAAGGTTCATGCGGCCATCTTGCGGCAAGCGTTTTTCTGCAATGTCTAAGCGCGATAAAACTTTAATGCGAGAGACAATTTGTTCTTTGAACTCAAAAGGCGGTGGTGGTATTTCTTGCAGCACACCATCGATGCGCAAGCGGACTCGGAAGAAATTTTCGAAAGGCTCGAAATGAATATCAGAGGCTCTGAGACGTGCCGCTAATTCCCACGTTTGCTGGAGGTAGTGAACTACAGGTGCCTCTGATGGCATGGGCAGGTTGCCGGATTGATGGGTTGCCATCTGAACGCCATTTCATAAGAACAGGGCATTCAATGATGCGTTCAAATTGGCAATTCAAACGGTTCAAATTCGAAATGCAAGAATTTGTGCGGTGGTGTGAGATCCCGTGTGATAGCTGCCTTCAGCCAATGTGCGCTCCCCCTGATGTGCAAAAGAAACATGCAATGGCGCTATTTCTCCCTGCAATATCTCGACACCAGGGTATTTGCCAGACGGGTTGTCTTCGACAGAAACTTTGGACTCGTGAATCAGTGCGCCACCGACGCGCAAACTTTTTGGCAGCTGAGCATGGAGTCTTTGTCGAATGGGCGATTCAGGTTGAGAAAAAACACTGACCACCACATCCCAAGCATTGGGTTCAAGCTGAAAGTCATTCAAGTCTGCCAAGAGACATTCAATTTTGACTTGATGCTTCTTGGCCAGTGCTTGCGCTTTGGCAAGGCCTACACTTGAAAAATCAACAGCAGTGACTTCAAAGCCCAGTTGGGCCAAGTACACGGCGTTGCGGCCCTCGCCCTCGCTCAGGGAAATGACTTTGCCTTTTCTGACTTGGGGCGCAGCCCAGACCAAGAAATCGTTGGGCGCTTCGCCGTAAGCATAGTCTTGGCTTGAGAAGCGATCATCCCAATAGCGACTGCCTTTTTTCTCTTGTGTCATCTTTTCAGTTTAATGCAATGGGCACCCTGCTGAGCCAGCTTGTTCAAATTGAAAAATTGAATCAGAATGGCATGTGGTTCAATGCAGGGACTGCGAGGCAATATGAAATTTGTATTTTTAGGGATCATCCTGATGGCATTCAATGCCAATGCAGCAGACGCACCCAAAGCGGATGATAAAAAGAAACCAGAGCGGTCAGCTGTGCCAGAGCGCATCACGCGCCCTAAACCGACAGCCGATTCATTGCCGCAACATGTTGAAAAGAACAGCAATCCCAATGCATGTCCTAAATTTGAATACAAAGAAAAACCAGGCAAAATTATCTGCTTAGAAAAAGCAACAGGCCCCGAAAAGCCCAAGCCTGCAGCGAAATGATTGTCAGTTGGCCAAGCCTACAAAAACGTTTTGAACGTCATCATTGCCATCAATGGCAGCCAAGAAATTGTCTACTTCCTCAAGTTGCTCGGCGCTTAAGTTGGCTGGGTTAACGGGGTTCTTGGGTTTGTAGCCTAATTTGTTGGACAGCACTGTGAAGCCATGCTCGGGCAAGGCTTTGCTCACCAAATCTAAATCGGTAGGGTCTGTGATGAACACAGTCACACCCTCTTCATCGGCCGCTTCAAAGTCTTGCGCACCAGCTTCAATGGCGGCCATCTCGGCATCTGCACCAGCTTTTGAAGCCTCTGCTTCAATCATGCCGACATGGTCAAAATCCCAAGACACGGAACCCGATGAGCCAAGTTGTCCTTTGCGGAACAACACGCGCACTTCAGAGGCCGTGCGGTTGAGGTTGTCGGTCAGTGCTTCGACCATCACAGGCACTTGGTGGGGCGCAAAACCTTCGTAAATGACGCGTTCAAAATGGACGGGGTCGCCCAACAAGCCAGCCCCTTTTTTGATGGCGCGTTCTAGCGTTTCTTTTGGCATGGAGACCTTTCGAGCCTGCTCTACGACCAAGCGCAGTCGCGAGTTGGCAGCAGGATCAGCGCCACTCTTGGCGGCGACCATGATGTCCTTGGCCAATCGCCCAAAGAGTTTGCCTCTAGCGTCTGCGGCTTGTGCCTTGCCTTTTGCTTTCCACTGGGCACCCATGGGGCCTACTTTCTGTGTGACGATTTAAGAGGGTCATTTTAAGTCATGCCCACCCTTCAAAAAATTAGACCTTGATGTCGACGTTGCCGCCCTTTGGCTTGTCATTTGATTTGACCTCTTGTCTTGCTACTTCACGTTGAGGTTCTATTTTTGGCGGCGGATCATTTTTGACTTTCTGCTCCGTTTTGACGGGCCTCTCTTGTTGCACCCGAGGCGGTTCTGGCCTTTGACTGGCAGGGCGAATTTCTGACATGGTGAAACCTCCGTCAAATTGACATGGGAAAGTGTGGCGCAAAGCCAGATCACATTGTCAGCCAAAATGACATGAAAAGGGTTAAATCAGAAGGAGGCTTGTCATGAAAATCAAGCGCATGGCCCTACTTTACAAAGCCTCTAACACACGATCAGGGGTTAAGGGCAAGGTTCGAAACCTGACACCCGTGGCATCAAAGACGGCATTGGCCAATGCTGCACCAGTGGGTCCTTGCGAAGCTTCGCCTGCGCCTAAAAACGGCTGTCCAGGGCGGTCAATTAACACCATGTCGACGAGCGGTATTTCTGAAAAAGTCAGAATGGGGTAGCTGTTCCAATCGCGTGACAAAACACGGGTGTTGTCCATTTGGACCTCTTCTTTGAGGGTCCATGAAAGCGATTGAATCAACCCCCCTTCAATTTGATTGCTGATGCCGTCGGGGTTTACCATGTGGCCGCAATCGGCGCTGGCCACTGCGCGCAGTACGCGGATGCGACCATTTTGTCGATTGACTTCTACTTCCAAGGCCACTGCGCAGTAGCCTGCGATGTTTTTGTATTTGGCAAAGCCAATGCCGCGTCCCCGACCTGGTGTTTTGCGCCACTGAGACCAACCAAATCTTTCGGCAGCTTTCACGATGGCATCTCGAGCGCGTTCATCTTTCATGAAGCGCAGTCTGTATGCCACAGGGTCTGCACCGCTTGAGTGTGCCAGTTCATCGATGAAAGATTCAATGGCAAAAATATTGGCATAAGCACCAAGGCCACGGGTTGAGGAAACACGCCAAGGCATTTCTGTGATGAAGTGCGTGGTCACGTTGTGGCCAGGAAAATCGTACAAAGCAATGGCATTGCGGTCTGCTGCAAAGTTAGGTCCACCGCCATTGACGGGCTTGGGCATGGCAAAGGGCTTTTCAAGGTAGGCCGCAGACAAGAGATTGCCCGGCTGTCCACTGGGCCTTGTGCCATGCGGTGTTGACCACAATGTGTAATCCCAATCGAGCACATTGCCTTGGGCATCCAGACTGGCTTTGGCTTTCATGACCATGGCAGAGCCATAAGGCTCCCAAGCATGTTCTTGTTCTCGCGAATATTGCAAGCGAACAGTTTGCCCTGGCACTTGAACCGCCAAAAGGGCTGCATCCGCAGCCGCATCATCGGCCATGTTGTGACCATAGCAGCCAGAGCCCTGCACGTGTTGCATGCGAACTTTTTCCCTGGGCATGCCCAACATTTTGGCAATGGCCTCACCTGTTTGAAAAACAGATTGACTGTGCGTTTGGACTGTCAACACGCCATCAGTTCCTAAAGTGGCCATGCCGGCTGAGGTGCCGATGGAGGCATGCATTTGATAGGGCCGGTAGTACTGAGCTTCAACGACGCGGGCAACGGGTGTGTTGGCACTGCTGGCGTTGGCCCGGGCCTGTTTCTTGGTTGGAATGACCACATCGGGTTTTGTTTGAAGCAGCCATGTCGGCATGTCCTGTGTCTTAGGCAAGTTATTGGGAACTTGCCATTGACACGCATTTTGCAAGGCTTGCGCAGCGGCTTGAGCCTGTGCTTCGCGTTTTGCAATGACGCCTAAAAAACTGCCGTTGCGAACCACCTTCACCACACCCGGCATTTTCTCGACGCTGCTCAAATTGACAGCTTGCAGTCTGGCACCATGGCTAGGCGGGCGCACAACCTGGCCAAACAACATCCCTTTGGGCCTTTGTTCTTGAACAAAAATAGCGTCGCCCATGACTTTGGCTTGAATATCCGGCCTTGGGACTGAGCGTCCAATGTAGCGATGCTCGCTCAGGGGTTTAGGTTTAACCAGACCCGTGGCTTCACGGTTGAGCGATTCGCCAACCACCAACTCCCAATAACTGGTTTGGGCGCCGTTGTTGGCACGGATGAGGCCGTTTTGCACTTTCATTTGAAGTGCGGGCTGATTCAATTGAACTTCTGCCAAACCCAACAAGATGGCTCTGACTTCAGCCGAAGCAGCTTGTACAGCCGTTGCGCAATAGGGCATGGAGAAAGAGCCTGCTGTCACGCCTTCGTCGGGCACCAGGGCTGTATCTCCGGAGATGAGCTTGATTCTGGCGAAATCGACATCCAACTCATCTGCACAAACCTGGGTGACCGCGGTCAAGATGCCTTGACCCAGCTCGACCTTGCCGATGCGCAATTCCACCATTTGGCTGGCGCTGTCAATGCGAATCCAGGCATTGAGTTTTCTGTGAATTTGCAAGTCGCCAGCCAACCTGGGCTTGTCGGGTGCAGGGGCTGACTGCGAATGCACATCCATCAAAGGAATGCCAAAACTCAAAGTGAGAGCCCCAGAGGCTTTCAGAAATTGGCGGCGTGAAGTTTGCAAATGGGTCATCTCAAACTCCTTGAGCTGCACGCATGACGGCACGCACGATTCTGTTGTGAGCGCCACAGCGGCACAGGTTGCCATCCAAGGCGGTTCTGACCTCAGATTCAGTGGGTTTGGGATTGCGGTCCAGCAAGGACTGGGCTTGCATGATCATGCCGGAAGTGCAGTAACCGCATTGCGCAGCTTGCTCGTGGATAAAAGCTTGTTGCAGTTTGCTAGGCTGGCCATTGTTGGCCAAGCCTGAAAGTGTGGTGATGGATCGACCTTGAACCGCGGACAAGGGGACAACGCAACTGCGCAGGGGGTCGCCGTTGACCAAGACAGTGCAAGAGCCGCACTGCGCCAAGCCGCAGCCAAATTTGGGGCCATTGACCCCCAAGTCATTGGCCAAAATGTGCAACAAGGGTTCTGACTGATCGGCGTTCGACTGAGTCGGTTTACCATTGAGTTTGAAGCTGATCACAAAATCTCCTCGGTTTAATTTCAAAATAGCTTAATCAAAATCAATTTCTTCTTCAATAGAGTAAATCTCATGCTGCATGCTGTACCCACTTTCGACGATGTTTTGGCAGCGGCTGCACGGCTAGAGGGTGTCGCGCACAAGACCGCTGTGATGCAGTCAAGTTCCTTGAATGAACAACTGCAGGCGACGATCCATGTGAAGTGTGAAAACTTTCAGCGCATGGGTGCATTCAAGTTCAGAGGCGGCTTCAATGCCTTGGCCAAATTGAACGAAACACAAAGGCGGGCAGGGGTGGTTGCTTATTCTTCGGGCAACCATGCGCAAGCCGTGGCCTTGTCGGCGCGCATTCTTCAAATTCCCGCCACCATTTTCATGCCGCATGATGCCTCGCCCGCTAAGTTGGCGGCCACACAAGGCTACGGCGCCAAGGTCATCGGCTATGACCGTTATTCTGAGGACGCCAGCGCCCTGGCCACAGCCTTGGCCCACGTTAATGGCCTGACTTTCATCCCTCCCTTTGATCATCCTGATGTCTTATCAGGTCAAGGTACGGCGGCTTTGGAATTGTTCAAGGAAGTGGGCGAACTCGATGTGCTGTTTGTTTGTTTGGGCGGCGGTGGGCTTTTAAGCGGCAGTGCATTGGCCGCCAAGGCGCTCTCACCGAGTTGTCAAATCGTGGGTGTGGAGCCCGAGGCGGGCAACGATGTGCAGCAATCATTTAGAAAAGGCGAGCGGGTCAAAATAGCAACGCCTGTGACCATTGCCGATGGCGCACAAACGCCCATGGTGGGTGCCATCACTTTTGAAATTATCAAAGCTTTGGTGGACGACATTCACACCGTGACAGATGCGCAACTGGTCCAAAGCATGCGCTTTTATGCTGAGCGAATGAAGATGATTGTGGAACCCACGGGCTGCCTTTCATTGGCAGCAGCCATGCAAGTAAGCGAATCGTTGAAGGGTCAAAAAGTAGGCGTGATCGTCAGTGGCGGCAACATCGACATGGCGAGGTTTTCGCAATTAATGACGGCTTACCCCTCAGAGCTTTAAGTGCGGCGCTCTAACAATTGAGACGCCAGAGCCACCAAAGCATCTTTGTATTCGCCATCAGGCAGGTGCTGCGCCGCATCGACGGCACGCTGAGCTTCTGACATGGCCGCTTCGCGGCTAGCCTCAAGAGCACCCGTCTCTCGGACGATGGCAATCACGCTGCTCAGTTGGTCAACAGAGCCTGTTTCGATGGCCTTTTGAATCAGCTCTCGCTGCGCTGGCGTACCTCTTTGCATGGCCAAAATGAGGGGCAAGGTGGCTTTGCCTTCGCGCAAATCATCGCCCAGGTTCTTGCCCATTTCTGCGGCATTGCCCTCGTAATCCAAAACATCGTCAATCACTTGAAAAGCAGTGCCCAAGGCTTGACCATAGTCTGCGCAGGCCTCTTCCAATTCCGGCGAAGCTTTGGCCAAAATAGCGGCCAAGCGTGCACTGGCCTCAAACAATTTGGCAGTCTTGGATCGGATGACGTGCAAGTAGGCCTCTTCGTCCAAAGAAGCATCGTGCATGTTCATCAGTTGCAGAACTTCACCTTCTGCAATGACGTTGGTGGCATCGGCCAACACTTGCATGATGCGCATGCTGCCTGCTTCCACCATCATTTGAAAAGCGCGGGAATAGAGAAAGTCGCCCACCAACACGCTGGCTGGATTGCCAAAATTTTCGTTGGCAGTCGGGCGCCCACGCCGCAGCGTCGACTCGTCCACCACATCGTCATGCAGCAAGGTGGCCGTGTGAATGAACTCCACCACAGCGGCCATGCTGTATTTGTGCGCTTCTTGGTAGCCCAAAGCACCGCTGGTGAGCAACAAAATGACAGGCCTTAGCCGCTTGCCGCCTGCCGAAATAATGTACTGGGCAACTTGGCCAACCAGAGGCACCCCCGAACTCAAGCGCTTTGCGATGACCTCGTCGACCTGGGCCAAATCTCGTGCCACCAAAGCCAATGCAGAGGCTGGAGAGGCTGTAAAGGATGGCGCGGAGGTAGACAAAATAGCTTTAGACAACTGGATTTGGGGGCAGAATCGCCTGAAAACTTGAGTTTTCGATGGAATGATTGTGGATTGACATGATTATAGAGAGCGAAAACGCCAACTGGGGGCCGCAATGAATTGTGCTTGAGGGGCTTGTCAATTCTCAAAAGTACGTGCTAAAATCCGCGGTTCCTTAGGGTTCGTCCTAGGAATTCCAATGAAGATTTCGAAAAGGTCATTATGTACGCGGTCATAAAAACCGGCGGCAAACAGTATCGTGTTGCTGCTGGTGAAAAAATTAAAGTAGAACAGATTGCTGCGGACGTGGGCCAGGAAATCGTATTCGACCAAGTTCTGGCAGTCGGCAACGGCGCAGATCTGAAAGTTGGTACGCCCCTGGTGTCCGGCGCAACTGTTACTGTCACAGTGTTGGCACACGGCAAGCACGACAAAGTGCACATCTTCAAGATGCGTCGTCGCAAGCACTATCAAAAACGTCAAGGTCATCGCCAGCAGTACACAGAACTGCAAATTGGCGTGATTGCCGGCTAAGGAGCACAGGTCATGGCACAGAAAAAAGGCGGCGGCTCTACGCGAAACGGGCGCGATTCGCAGCCCAAAATGCTCGGTGTAAAAGCTTTCGGTGGTGAACTCATCACT
>Ga0214919_10002394_pt1 | contig 29541 bp, 18 predicted proteins | sample LL1503_MetaG_FD_177994 | JGI IMG/M metagenome (GOLD analysis project Ga0214919, IMG submission 177994) | Freshwater microbial communities from Lake Lanier, Atlanta, Georgia, United States - LL-1503 | ecosystem: Environmental > Aquatic > Freshwater > Lake | place: USA: Georgia | collected... | reverse complement strand
ATTAATAAACTTGTTTAGAAATAAATTAATTATATCTATATTATATGTCATTTATTATAAAAAAACATATTTTTATAATAAATATTTCTTTGAAATTTTAAACATTTTTATGAAAATAATAATATTATGTGAAGGAAATCCATTTCAATCTAATAATGAAAGATAAATATATGTAGTAAACTTGAGCTTTATCCGTAAACTCCAGAAAATACATACCTTTTTCTAATTATTAAAAAATCCAATTTTATTATAAAAAATTAATTATAAAGATATAATTATATATAATTATATGAAACAGTTATGGACAATAAAAATTTATGCACAGATTTAGTACTATTTTCAGAAGAAGAATGCTTGAAAGAAAATACATATATTTTACAAAAAGAAAAGAATTCTAATGAATATTGTATTTTGTTAGAACCTGAATTATTTAGTTTATATAAAAAAATAAATTTTATTAACGAAGAAAAAAATAATATTTCAACTATAATTATAAATAATAATACAATAAATTTAGATGCATTTGAAGATATTATTTTTATAGGATGTGATTTTTCAGAATTTGATTTGAGTATTAAATCATTAAAAAATATTATTTTTAAAGGAACAATGATTTTAAATAGACTTGATATAAATTCATTAAATTTTTCTTTTCAAAACTTAACTGCTAATAATCTAACAGTTACAGTTTTTGAAAATTTAATTGGAGTTGGAATTTTAAATTTACAAGATTCTATTAAAAAATCAGAATTAAATGCTTCTTTAGGAATTATTTTAAAACAAGATTCAACAATTATTGGATGTTTATTATTAAAAGCTAAATCAATTATTATTAGTGCACTTTTAGCAGTTGGTAATGGAGATTTGAAAATAAATGTGGATGATGAATTTATTAATTATGGAACAATTACTTGTTCAGATAAGATTATATTAAAAGGTAATGGAAATTTTACTAATACTGGAAAAATTTTATCAAATGATACATTAATTTTAGAAGGAATCGAAAATGGTTATATTAATTTAAAAAATCTTCAAAATGGTACAATCTCATCGCTTTCTGAAAGTATAATTGGTGTACATGTTAATATTGAAAATTATGGAGTAATTGATTCAAATTTAAACATTGATTTTATTGGAAAAATATTAATATCTTATGGAAAAATAATATCACAAGGTAAGATTTTAATTTCGATGGATAATATTTTACAAATGGGTGATTTAATTTCTCAATTAGAAATGTATGTTTTATCAAATGAAAATTTTATTAGTATTGGATTAACTAAGTCAGAAACAAGTTCATTGAAAATTCAATCTCAAAAAATGATTCATAAAGGTCATTTTGAAAGTCAATCTGAATTATATGCTGAAGTATCAGATAGTATTGAATCTTTTGGAAGTATAATTACAGAAAAAATAATTTTTAATACTAATACCTTGAAAATTAGTGGAAAAATATATTCACAAGATGATATTACTTTTAATGTTAGTGAAGCAGAGATTACAGAATCTATTGATGGGAAAAATATTACAATTAATGATGCTAAAAAAGTTATTTTTAAAAATAATTCAAAAATCATTTCAACATCAAATCTTTATATTAAAACAGAAGTTTTAGAGTGTTATTGCGATAGATTAGAAAGTAAATCATATATGAAAATTATTGCCAATAAAATTCATAATTCATCAATTATTAAATCAAACAATATGAATATTGAAGCGAATGTTCTTAATAATACTGGATTAATTAAAACTATTGAGAATTTTATTTTTAAAGCTACTGGAACAAATTCTTCTATTAAATCACAAACAATGGATATTGGTGGAGATGCAATTATTAATGTTGATTCATTCGTTATAATTACTAAGATCACAAGTAATAATGCTGAGCTTTTCATAAAAAATCTAATGATAGGAAAAGATACTAAATTACAAATATCAAATGATTTAAAAATTAATAATGGACAAAAAATAAATATTCTTGGTGAGATTAATGCCAATAATATTTTAATACATAATTATAATTACAATTCTATAATCAGAAATAAAGGTAAAATAAATGGAAAATATCTTAAGTTTTTTGAGGGAAATTATGGAGGTAATGGAACTATTTTTACAGATGATTTAGAATTTAATCTTAAAACAATAAATTTACAAAATAATGCACATATTGAAAGTTCATATATAGTCATTAGTGCAAAACTATTATGTATTGATAAAGATGCTAAACTAATTGCAGAGAAAAGAATAATTAGTGAATGTTATGAACTAGATAATTCAACAATTATTAATGAAGGGACTATTATATGTAAAGAGGGAACAATTGATTTTAATCCATTACAATATTTACAAAATACAAATCTTATTTTTGCAAAAGATAATATTTCAATAAATTCTGTTGTTCCTATAAATTCAGGAATTATAAAATCTGAAGTTGGTTTAGTTAAATTAAGAACATTTAACGGTGTGATAAAAAATATTGAACAAAGTAGCCTTATTAAAGCATTTGAAAAAAAACTAAATAATATCAAACAGGATACTATTACAGAAAGGTATGTAGATATGGAAAACTATAATAAATACAAGAAAATAAATGATGAGGCAAATAATCAATACAAAGATGCAAGTCAAGTTTATGAAAAGTATAAAATTATTTTTGATGCAAAAATAAAATATGATAATGAATATTGGAATTTATTAGAAAAATATATGAGATTTTTAGTACAATTACAAAATTCTACTAGGGATGGACAAATTGATATAAATACATATATAAGACTTTCAAAAAAAGCAAAGGATATCTATATCTATAAAGATCTTAGCAAAACTAATATAAATCCAATAATAAAAGAAAATCCCGCAGTAAATTTATTAGAAAAACCAAAAGAAAAACCTGTATTAAATTTACCAATAGATACTATAAAATCATTAGAAGAAAAATTAAATAATATTAAACCTGACACAATTACAGAAAGGTTTGTTAATATTACAGAATACAACAAATACCAAGAAATATGTGATGATTCGTGGAAAAAATATTATAGTGGAAAAGCTTTTGGCATTAAAGAACTTTATAAAATTATATGCGAAGCTAAAGTAAAATATGATAATGAATATTGGAATTTAAAAGAAAAATATATGAGATTTTATTTGGAATTAGAAAATGCTCTTGAAAATAAAATAATTGATAAACCAACATATAAAGAACTTTATAGAAAAGCACTTGATATTTATAAAAATCTTAGTAAAACTAATTCTAATCAAACAATAAAAAATAATATCATAAAATTATTAGAAGAAGAATTAAATAATATTAAACAGGATACCATTACAGAAAGGTATGTAGATATGGAAAACTATAATAAATACCAAGAAATATATAAAGAAGCAAGAACAAATTATGATAAAAAACAAATTGATCTTAATGAACTGAATAAAATTCAATATGAAGCAAAAATAAAATATGATAATGAATATTGGAATTTATATGAAAAATTTGTAAGATTTTTAGTAATATTAAAAAATACAGAGGATTCCAAACAAATAGATACGAAAATAGGGACAAGACTTAAATTAAAAGCATTTGATATTCATAAAATTCTTAACAAAACTAATGTATTTCCAAAAATAATAGCAAAATCTATTGAATCTAAAATAACAATAGATTATGCACTTAGTCTACTAAAAGAAGGAAAAAAGAATATTATTGATAATTTAGACATTAAAACAATATATTCAACATTTGATAATTCTGGAGCAGTTGAAGCACCTTTTGTAGAATTAGATTTTAAAATTATAAAAAATCAAGGAATTATTTCTGGAATAAATAAACTTAAGATTATTTTTGAAACCATAAATCATAAAGGAGTTATTATTACAGAAAATTTACAATTAGAAAAATTGTCAAGTTCCCCAGTAAAAAATGCTTCTTTTTTAGCAGAAGGTAATCAGGAAGTATTTACATTAAATGAAAAAATAATAAATAATAATTATAATTATGGTGATATTATTGTAACAAAATCATGTGATATTTCTAAAGGATTAATATCATTAAATCTAAAAAATATGCGTTTTATACTTAATGGAAAAGTTATTTTAGACGGTTTATCTTCTATTGAACTTTCTTCTAATAGTTTAATCCAAGTAAAAAAATTAACAGAAGATATTGAAAGTGGAAATCTTGAAATTCCTGAATTAGATACTTTTTTAACTGATTCAACATCTATTATTAAAGCACAAGGAAATATTGGGATTGTAATTAAAGGAGATGAAACACCAACTGATGAATTTATTACGGATGCTCTCGCTAATAAAATTTCTGTGAAAAGATTTAAACAATATGGAAAGATTCATTCAGATCAAAAAGTTATTTTTAGAATGATTGGGGAAATGTATCAAGTTGAACCAGATCAAATAAATAGTCGTGATGAAAATATTAAAGGTTTAACAGATGAAATTGAAAAATTAAAAGAGCAGATAACTATAACAAATGAAATTCTTAGTAGTATAACTTGTCATTATGTCGGAGTTAATAAATGTTTAAATGAACTTACTAAATTAAAAATTGAAGCATTAGAAAAACAAAATATAGCAACAACTAATTATACTGATTCAGTTAAAAAACAAACAACTATTTTAAATGAAATTACCATATTAAGAAATAAATATGAAAATGTAAGGACGGAGAATTATACTATATTAACAAAAAGTATTAAAGAAATGGTATTACGTGATATATACAATTATATGTTAGAAACATCATTTTCATACAGAGAAACATTAGAAAATACAACTTATAATGAAAAATATAAAACGAATGCGTTTAACATAATAACTCATAAGTTTTATTATAAAAAAGCTATTGAAAAAAAAAAAGAGTTTTTAGCAATCTTAATAAAAAAATTAGATTCAACTTCTTCAAAATATTCATCGACTATTAAATTAATAGAAGACCCTTATTATCATGTTACCACAGAAATATATAAATCAAGTTCAAACGATAAATCATATCATATTAAAAAGTATTTATTAGATATAAATAGATTTATTAAAAAATACGGTAAAGATTTTACTCAACTTGTATATTCTGAAGATGAATTTTATTGTGAAAGAAGTTTTATGGAAAGTGAAATTAATAAATTAAGAATAGAGATTAATGACAATCAGACTAAAATAAATGAAATGAATGAGTTATGTACTAAATATAATATTGATTTGGATCTGGAAAAATATAATGAAAATACAATTAATTATGAATCATTACAAAAAAAAATTAGTGAATATGATTCTGAATTAAAAATAAAACGTATTGAAGAGAGTTCTATTAATGAGTTAATAAAAAAAAAAGAAACTGAAAAGCAAGAACAAGATAAAATTGTTAATCAATTGAATTTAATATTTTTACAAGAAAATAAATCTTTGGATGAAATAAATTATAAAATTTCTAAACAAACCGAATTATACAAGAAGGTTGGAGAAAAATATGATAAAGTTATAAATATAGAAAACCCAAAACTTGTCAAACTAAAAGAAGAACTTTTAAAAAAAGAAGACCAAAAAGCTAATTCTACATTACAAATTTGGAAAGATGGATTTATATTGAAAAAAAAAGTAAAGATTGGAAATGTAGAAACAAATATAGTTGTTGAACGAGATTGGCTTGATAAAACAAAAGGTATTTACGATAATTATAGAGGAGCAATTCCAGATTATATGCCTCATCGTTATCATTGGACGGAAGCAGGAAAAGAATGGTGGTCTGACCCTAAATTTTTTGATATATTTGGTGAAATTTCTGGATTTAAAGGTGTTGAGTTTATTCCACATAAAATTAATTTTCATCTTACAAATGAAAGCACACGTCCTGATTCAGAGATTCAAAGAGAGAAGCAAGACTTGACAAATAATCTTATAAAAAATGGTGGTAATTTTTCTTATCCATTTATTCATTTATGGAGTTCATCTTTAAATAATCCATCATATATTTATGCTAAAGATAATAATATAATTATATCGGCTCATAGTGGATACCAGCGAGATTCAGATATTTATGCTCCCAATGGAGAAGTAACTTTCTCAGGAAGTTATGTTAATGCAGGAAATGGGATTATTAATGCTCCAAAGATTAATATTGATACAATGATTTTAAGTATTTCGCATAAAAATTTACTAACTAATGAATCGGCAAATGAACCACAAATAAATATGTATGATAATTTGATTGGTAAAAGTATATATTTAAGTGCAGCATGTGCTCGTATAGAAGCACGTTTAGGAGTTTATGGTTATACTAAAGAAACTTATTGTAATATTTCTCATCTATTTGCTAAAAATGGAAGTGAAATTATAAGTGAAAATGCAGAGTTTCAAGGTAATGTATTTAGTAATACAGGAAATGCTAAATTAAGAATAGGAACAGCAGTTTTTAATATTTCAGATACTATAACACTTGGAGGAAATAACGAAATTTGTGAAGTTAAGATAAATAAAAATCAACATTTAAATCAACTAATATATGATGTTGGAAGAAGTGTATTGGGGTCAGATGTTATGTGGTCAACAGAAACATTTAAATCGCTTCCTGGTTCTAATACTCATATTAGTGGGAATCATACAATTACAGCTTCTCAAGCAGTTAATCTTGATGGAATTATAACAACCGAAAATAATTTAAATATTGATTCAAAAAATTCATTTGAAATTCATGGAGGAATAAGACAAGCAGGTTCAATTGATTATTCATCTCAAAACTCACTAAATGCAATAGATGGTATAGAGAATTCAACAAAAGGAAATGTATCATTTGAATCTGATAATATTACTCAGAATCAAAAACATAAAATGATTTCTAGTGAAAATATTAATATAACTTCAAGTCATCATCTTATTTCTCAAGGAACACGAATAGCAAAAAAAGATTTAAATGAAAAGGCTGAAAAAATTGATCATGAAGGTATTAGTAATGTAGAAGGAGAAATTCATTTTGAAGGTTCACAAGTAAATATTAAAGGAGAATCTCAAGCAAAAGGAACATCATTTATAAACGTAGATGATTTAAATATTTCAGGAATTTTACATCAAAGTAATCCTTTAAATATATCAACTACAAATTCTATTAATGTAGATTCTAAGGGTGAAATTATTAATCAAAGTGATATTAATTTTAAAACAAATAGAATTCGTGTTGAAGGAAATATTATTTCTAATGAGGGACGTGCAGATCTTTGTGGTAAAATGAATATACAACAAGAGAATGGTTTAATTCAAACTAAAACAGGTATTTTGTTAAATAGTGACAATATTTCATTAAAAAAGGGAGCTATACATACAACTGATAAAATAGGAGATATTGATATCCAAGGAAAAGATATTATTCAAAGTTCAGTTCAAACGATCTCTTCTTCAGGCAATATTATTACCACTGGTTCTTATGCAAAATTAGAAGGAGAACTTGAATCTTTGGGTTCAGTTATACTCAATGAAGAAACAATCGATTCTTCTGCAACCATTAGAGGAAAAAATCTTGAAGCAAATTCAAAAAGTTTCTTGCAAACAGGAGGATCTATTGATTTATCAAATAAAGCTTCGATTCATGGAGAATCTGTGCTACTGATAGATGGTAAAATGAATTCACATGACACCAATATTAAAACATCAAATATAATAATTCAAAATAAAAAACATGATATTCAAACTGAACATAAACTTGATATACAAAGCAATTATAATGATCTGGATGGAAAAATTATTTCGGAAGACAGTAAATTTTCAGGTACAACACGAATTAGTGGGACTAATATATCAAATACAATGGAAGCTATTGGTGATGAATTTACTCTAAAAGAAAATGGTATTGTTCAAGTTGATAATACTACATCTTTAAATACTAATAAAGTATTATTAGAACAAAATTCAAAACTTGAATCTTCAAATGTAGACTTTGGTAATTTGATTAAATCTCTTCAATTCGAAGGAACGGTAAAAGCCAAAAATGCACGAGAAATTTCAGTTAAAATGGCAAATGTTATTATAAAAAATAGTGCTAGTTTTATTGATCCAACAGGGAAAACATCTCTTAAATTTTCAGTAAATGCAACTTCTCTTCATTTAGATAAAAATATTACTAATCTTGAAGAAGTTGTTTTTAATTTAAGTGAAGAGCTTGAAGTATTAAATAAAGAAATTTCTGCTAAAAAAATTAAAATGAATGCTAAATCTGCAAAATTAATTAATACAAAAATTAAAAGTGAAGAAGATTTTATATTGAATGTGAAACGTGCAAGACTTGAAAAAAGTTTAATTGAAACTAAGAAAAATCTATTTTTAAAAGTAGAAGAATTTATTAGTGCAAATGAAATTGAACTTATTGCAAATGGTGATGTTATAGCAAATTTAAAAGAAGCACACCTTAAAGATATGGAAGTAAATGCGAAAAAAAATGTTACTTTTGATGTGGAAAAAAGTTCTATGATAGATTTTACTAATACAAAAATAGGAGAAACTTTAATTGTTCAATCTGGTGATAAAAGTTCCTTAATAATCAGTGGTGATATTAAAGAAAGTAACAAAATAATTTATAAAAGTGCTTCACTAAATATTAGAGATGGAAATCAAAATGCGAAAGAAAGTATTTTACATAAATCTTCTTCAATATATATTGGTAAAAATACTGTTGAAAAAGCTGGATTAATTCAATTAGATGCAGGTAAAAGAGGAGATGTATTGATAGATGGAAAAATAATAACAAAGCCAACACAAGTTATTGATGATGATAGAAATCAATATAATATATCTGCTATTGATGTTATTAGTAATAATCTTCATGGTTCTGGGTTATTAAAAGCTTGCGGAGATTCTGAAATTCATTTAAATATAAATAATCTTGATAAATTATCATTTGATGCTTCGAAAGCTATTATTGAAAATAAGGATACAACTGTAATGGAAGATTTAAATTTAGCAAAAAATATTGGAGGTGTTAATAAAGTTTATATTGAAGCAGATCAAAAAAATTTTAGAATAAATAGTCCTATTTATATTAATCCAAAGTCTAATATTCAAATGAATGTAAAAAACATTGATATAAATGCAAATATGGATATTGATGGAAGTTCATTTTCAATGCATTCTAGAAATGGTGTGTCAATTAATTCAAATATTCAAGCAGAATATAATTTAAGTATCAGTTCAAACGACGATATTACTTGTAGAGGTGGAAAGTTGAAAGCAGGTAGAGATTTAGAAATAAAGAGTAGAGGTAATTTAATATTAGAAGCTATACACACACGCCAAGAAACATGTTCAAAAAATTATCGCAATAATTATGAACATAGTGAGTTTCAATCAGGAGGAAAACTTAAATTGCTAAGTAATGAAAGGATCACAGGTATTATTCATGGTTCAGGATACGAAGGAGTTGAAATCTATGGAAATAAAGGAATTCAATCTTCGGGATTTACTGAAACTTTTGTAACACGGGATGAAACAAAAAGCTCTTGGCTAGGATTTGTAAAAGAACGATTTTATGAAACATCTTCTCAAGTATATCAATCTGTTTTAGGTTCTAGCAAGGGAAATGTATCTATTGTTTCTAACAATAAAGTAGATATGACAGGTGTACAAATAGTTTCCAACAAGACAAGTAATATTTCTTCAAGTGATAATATTGATATTAGACCCGTCTATTTCAATAATATTCAAAATTCTTCTTGGAATGGATTTTGGCTTTTTGGAGGTTCTACATCACAATCACAACAAGGTGCTTCTACATCTACTGTGGCATCAAGACTTGAAAATGTAGAGGTTTGTTCTATTGATGGTAGGATTGATTCAGATGGAACTAAATTTTTAGCACCAAATGGATCAGTTATTTTAAAAGCTCCTAAAGGAATATCTAATAAAGGAATTATATTAAATCATAGTTATGATAGATCACAATTTACTTTTGCTATTTCTTCAGCAATGCCAGGTATTCAAACTGGTTCAAATATTGAAGATATTAAATCAAGTCTTGAAGGTGGTTCAATTAATGGAGCAGTAATGAGTGCAATGTCTGAACTATGTGCTATTAAAGCAGATCTAGCAAGAAGTCGTGCTACAATGGGATCACTTGCTAAAGGTGCAGGAGTTGATGCTTTAAAATTTTCAGGAGCAACAAATGTAAATTTAACATTTACAGCAGAAAAATATCATAAAGATTGGACTACATTTATAGCAGGAGAAATTGCATCAAAAGAATTTATAGTGGTAAGTGATGAAATTGATTTACGGGGAACAAATGTAAATGCAAAAAGTGGAACATTTACAACAAATACTATAAAAACAGGATCTTTAGAAGGTCATTCACAAGAATCTTATAATAAAACAACTTTAGGATTAATAGTAGATACTAGTGGTACTATGAAAGGTGGATGCGGAGATTTATTGAGTATATCAGCTTCAACACAATCTTCTTCATCTTTTAAGTCTGAACAATATAATGGGGATTTTAAAGTGATGCATTTAAATATTATTAGTCCAGAACAAAAAGCAGTTAAAATACATCATACTGGAAATTCAGCTTTTGAAGTTGAAAGTAAATCAGGTGATAAAGTTGATTTAGAAATACAAGCTATTGCTAATAAGAATACATTTGAGTCAAATAATGCAGGATTAACAGTAAACTATGGTGCAAAGTCAGTAACTGGTTCCGTTAATATAGGAAAAGAGCATGAATTACATATAACTGATTCTTTTAAAGATATTAATCAAAGTGTTGATGATATAAAAGCAAAATTTAAATCAATATTGGGAGAAGATGATACAATAACAGTACATAGTATTAAAGAATCACATGAATCAACTAAATTTAATTTATGTGCAGATCCATTTGCTTTAGGAGAAAATAGTAGTGGTGCAACAAATGTATTACGAATGGACATTAAGAATAATAATCAACAAATCACATTTGGTATTGTAAATGCAAAAAATGCAGTTGGAAATTTAAAAAATATTGTAGATGAAATTGAAGGAAATATTAATGAACTTGGAAATATAATGAGTAATCCTACATGTTTAACAGAATCTTTTGGAGAAATATTGAAAGAAAGCACACTTGCAATTGGATATAGTCTTGAAAAAACATTTGACCTAATTAATGTGCCAGAAGATAAAATTTATAAAGCAAATACTAATAAAGAACTTATTACTAAAGAACATAGTACAAAAACTAAGATATACACAAACACAAATAAAGAACTTATTACTGAAGAACATAGTACTAAAACAAATACAAATAAAAAACTTATTACTGAAGAACATAGTACTAAAACAAATAAATGTTTATTTGATGGAATAGATTTAAATAATGAAGAAAAATCTACTTTAAATATGTTAGCAGAACAATATACACTTCAAGAGAATACAAGAGATCCATCTAGTTCAAATTTAAAAACACCTGATATTAGTTATAGTGAAATAAGTAGTATTATTGACAATAGATCAAATAATAATGACTCTATTACTGACACATTATCAACTACTATTTCTTCTGTATCTATTACAAAAGATATATTAGATACAGAAAAAGTTATTAAAGGAAATATGTTATCTAGTGTTGGTGTTAATGTAGCAGGTATTATAACAGGAAGTATTAATGAGCAATATAGAACACGTAGTGATTTTGAAAAAAATATTCGTACTGGTATATCAGCGTCTGCTCTAACTGGAAATCTTTTAGCAATTGGTGCAGAACAATTTGTAATTGCTTCCGAAGTAATTGAATTAATTGGTCATTCAAAATTATTAGAAGATCCTAATCTGAAAAATCATAAAGAAAAATTAGATAAAGATTATTATGAAGCACATGGTAATAGAGAATTACAAATACAAGCAGTGAATAATTACAATGATAATGTAATAAAAACACATCCATGGATGCCATTTAATTAAAAATAGATATAAAATAATAAATATTATAATATAAAATGTATAATAATTCTAGATTTATCTATAAAGATAATTATGAAGAAAATGATAATATAATTAATATTTCTTTGCCAATTAATATTAAAGAAATTATTATAAATGAAAAAAGATTATACAATATACCTGATATATCAAAATTCGTAAATTTAATAAAATTAGATGTATCTAAGTGTAGTTTAATAGAACTTCCATTATTACCAATAAATTTAATAGAATTGAATTGTAGTTATAATAAATTATCATCTCTACCAGATTTTAATGATAATTTAATAGAAATAGATTGCAATCATAATAATTTAATAAATATTCCAAATTTTAACGAAAAATTACAAAAAATAAAATGTTATTATAATAAATTAACATCTTTACCAGAATTTAATGAAGATTTAATAGAAATAAATTGTAGTGATAATCATTTAGAAAATATACCAAAATTTAATAAAAAATTAGAAAAAATAAATTGTAGTTTTAATAATTTGAAATATATAGAATTTAATGAAAATTTAAGAGAAATAAAATGTGCATCTAATAAATTAATATCTCTTCCAATATTTAATGAAAATCTTCAAATTATAGATTGTAGCTATAATTTTTTAGAAAATATTCAAAAATTTAATAATAAATTAGAAATTATATGGTGTAATAATAATAAATTAATTAAATTACCAAATTTTAATGAAAAATTAAAAACTATATTATGTGATTTTAATGAACTAACCGAACTTCCTGAAATAAATGAAAATTTAGAAAAAATAAATTATAGTTATAATAACAATAATCATCCTATAAAATTAAATGAAAATATAAAAAAATGTGGATTTTATATTGAAGATTTTCTCAATGATTTAAATATAAATACTCGAAAAATTAATATTGAAAATATGAAATTACATTATCTTCCAGATTTATCTAGATTTACAAAATTAGAATATTTAATTTGTAATAATAATATGTTAACAAGTGTTCCTAAATTTAATGAAAAATTAAAAGTAATAAATTGTAGTCATAATAAATTAACAAGTTTACCAGAATTTAATGAAGATTTAATAGAAATAAATTGTAATTATAATGAATTAATAGATTTACCAAATTACAATAAAAAATTAATTAAATTAGAGTGTGTTGGAAATAAATTAACAACAATCCCTCAATTAAATCAAAAATTAAGAGTTATTAATTGTAGTTTTAATAATATAGAAATTATTCCTGAATTAAAAAATAGTTTAAAAAAATTTAACTGTTCAAATAATAAAATAACTCAATTTTCTCAGGTAAAATTCAATAAAAATTTAGAAATATTAAATTGTAGTAATAATTTTATTACATCTTTACCTGAATTTAATGAAAATTTATATGAATTAGATTGTTCAAATAATCAATTAAAAATATTACCTACAGTGTAATTTTCATAATTTATATAGTAAACTGGAGATTTATCGTAAGTTTACGGTTATTTTCTGGAGAGACGCTATTCTCGTAAGAAAAGATTTAGAACAATTTAGGATTAAGTTATGAGTTTATTATAAAAATATAAATATAAAATAATATTAATATTATTAATATAATTAATACATGTAAAATGAGATTAAAATCCGAATTATATAAAAATGAACAGTTAGAAATAATGAATAAAATAGTAAATATTCTTAAATTAGATGCAAATAATAGTATAACATTATATGAATTAGATAATGATATAAAAAAAAAAGAACAAATATTAAATTTATTGCCAGAAATTAAAAAATATTTTAAATGTAATTGTGTTAAATCTTTATTAGCACCTGAAAAAGTGAAAAGAGTATATTTATCTTTAATTAGATATATTACAAAATTGGAATATAATATGATTGGTACGCAATTTTTAATTCATAATGATAAAAATGTTATTAGAACTATGAAATATATTTTTATTAAAAAATCGATTTAAAAAGATATTAATATACAAATATATGAATGACTGATAATAAACAAAACTATTTAAAATTTGAGCACTATTGTATAAATAAACATATTAAAGATTTAAAACATACCTCATATCATTGGTCTATTATTCCTGATACAGTATTAATTGAATCTGGTTATTTTAAGAGTGAATCAGAGTTAAGACTAAAACGTAAAAATAATAATCAAATATTGAGAGAATATGGTTTAGATGGTATTTCTATTGAACATAATGGAGAAAATAAAATATATCATGGATTACAAATGAAATTATGGAATAATACTATACGTGCTAATGATTTAGGTACTTTTATATCTGTTATATTTAATAGATTTTCAAATGAATCAAAAGGATATTTATATCATACTTCTAAATTAGAAAAAACATTAAAAAATGATATTATAAGTGGTAATAAAATTATTGAAATTAAAACAACTAATCCATTTATTGATAATAAAGCTGAAAGTAATAATACATCAATAAAATTACGCCCATATCAAATAGAAGCTATTAATAAATTAAAAGAAATATGGAATGGTATTAAATTATTGTATTTACCATGTGGAACTGGTAAAACTATTATATTTTGTGAATTTTTACACCAATGTAATTTTAAAAATATTTTTATATTTAGTCCTTTAACAATGCTTACTGAACAAAATTTAGATAATATTAAAAAATATTTACCTAATTATAATCATATACTAGTTGATGTAAATGGAACTAGAGATTTTAATGTAATTAAAGATCATCTTAATAAATATACTGTATTTTCATCTACTTTCAAATCTGCTGAAGAAATTATTTCTAAAATATTTAATATTGAAGAAAATTGTGTTTTATGCGAAGAATCAATATTAATTGTTGATGAAGCACATAATTTATTAAATTTAGATAATTTGGTTAATTTAGTTCAAAAGTTTAATAAAGTATTATTAGTTACTGCAACACCTCCAATAAAAATGGAAGAAATAATTCCTCATGAAATTATATATAAATATTCATTTAGTAATGCAATTAAAGAAGGTTATATATGTGATTATTTAATATATTTACCTTTTGTTGAAAATAATAAAGTAATTATGGAACAACCTGAAGAATTATTAACATTAGATGAAGATATATGTAAAAAATGTTTATTTTTAATAAATGGATTACTTAGAACAGGATGTAGAAGAACTATTATTTATCTAAAGTGTAAAGATGAATGCGAATTATATCAATATGTTTTAAATTATATAATGGATAATTATCATTATTATAAAATAAATATAAAAAAAATAACAAGTGACACAAATAAAAAAGATAGAGTTGATATATTATTATATTTTGAAAAAGAATCAAATGAAGAAGAATTAAAAGTGATACTATCAATAAGAATAATGGATGAAGGAATAAATTCAATAAAATGTGATTCTATATATTTAACTTTTTTAGGAGATAATTCAAATGATGTAAGAACAGTACAAAGATTTTTAAGAGCAAATAGAATAGATCCAAATAATATAAATAAAATAGCACATATATTTATTTGGTGTGAAGATACAAATTTATGTTTAAATGCTTTTCAAATGTTAAAAAATAATGATATAGACTTTAATAAAAAAATAAGAGTATTAGATAATAATTATGGAACATATTATAAAGATATTGAAAATAAATTATCAAATATAAATAAATATGATATAAACAATGAAATTATAAAAAATATAAATATTAAATGTTTAACGGTGGAAGAATTATGGTATTTTAAGAAGAATCTATTGTTTGAATATTGTGATTTATATAAAACTATACCTCTAGAAAATATAGTATATAAAAATCAAAAAATAGGTTTTTGGTATAAATCACAAAGAATTAAAATTAAAACAAATTTATCTGATAATAAAATTATATATGATGAATTTATTCAAAATATATATATTAAAGATGATTTATTGAAATATGCAGATAATAAAATAATTGAAAAAGTAAATATAATTGAAGAACAAGTTAAAAATAATAAAATAATGTCATTAATTGATTTTATGAAAAAACATTCAACTATACCTAGTGATTTTTTAGAAGATTATTATAAAATAATTGATAATAAAAGTATTGATGAAATAAGTATTGATTTAGAAACTGTTATAATATGGTTAGATATACAAAAACATAAAGCTAAAGAAACATTAATCAAAACTTATATAAAAGATATTGATTATGAAATTAAAAAAATATTCAAACCAAATGGTACTGGAGGACAAAAAAAAGAAATTATTATGATATCAGTAAGTTGTTTCAAAAAAATTTGTTTATTAACAAAATCAGTAAGAGGTAATGAAGTTAGAGAATATTTTGTAAAAATCGAAACATTAATGAATAAATATTCACATTATATTATTAATGCATTAAAAGATATATAAAAATGTTGCAAAATGTTTAGAGTAGCATTAAGCACAAACAACCTGAAAATAGCTTATTGATAAGATTTATTTTTATAAACTATGTTTTTATTGTATAATTATAATAATAAATGTTATATTTTTATTTAATAAAATAAAAATATATCATTTTCAGGTTGTTTGTTCTTAATGCTAGGTTAGAAGTACAAAAACATAAATTAAAAGAAACATTACAAAAATCATATATTAAAGATGTAGATTATAAAATATCAAGAGTTTATAAACCAAAAGGTACAGGAGGACAAAAAAAAGAAATTATTATGATATCAATTGACTGTTTCAAAATGATTTGTCAGTCAACAAAATCTAAAAAAGGTAAGGAAGTAAGAAGATACTTTATAGATGTTGAAAAATTATTAAATAAATATAAAAGTTATATTATTGAAGGTTTAGAAGATAAAGTTAAATTATTACAAAAAGATAGAAAACCTAAAATAAACCCTCAAAAAGGTGTTATTTATGTATTTAAAACTCCAGATACTCCTGAAAATAATCTTTATAAAATTGGTAGAACAATAGATCTTAAAAAAAGATTACAAAGTCATAGTTCTGGATTGTCTGAAGATATAGATGTTCTTTTTATACAAGAAGTTAATGATGTAAATAAAATTGAAAAGTGTGCTAAAGAAGCAATGAAAAAGTTTCAATATAGAAAATATAAAGAGGTATATCAAGTAAACATTGACGTAATTAAGTTTATTATTAAAAATTGTGATATATTTTATACGTTATTGAATGAAACTATTGAAAAAGAAGATGCAAAAAATTTAAAAAATAAAAAAATATTTATTTACGTTGATAAAGAATAATATATATAAAATTATGTTTATACAATGAATTTATCGGAGCATTTATGCGTAGATAAAGAACTATTTTCCGGAGTTTACGAAGGAAAATACAATAAACTGGAACACTCATCTAAAAAAAATAAATCTACTAAAAGATGCCAATAAAATATGATATACATATATAATTAATTTTCTTACACAGGCATTCTATAAAATAATCGATAACTTATAATAAATCTCCAGTTTACTATATAAAACGTCTGTATAAAGTTATGGGTTATTTTCTGGAACGTTAGTGTAAAAAATACAATGAATTTATCGGAGAAACATGTAGATAAAAATATTTTTCAAAGTTTACAATATGCTTTATTTGAGCTTATTTCTCATTAACATAATTTCTATATACATGCAAGAAACTTGATAAATTAATTGTATATTTCTTCATAAACTACGGAATATAGTTCTTTATGTTAACTTCGTTTCGATAAATTTATTGTATTTTCCTTCATAAACTCCGGAAAATAACCTTAAACTTACGCTAAAGCTCCAGTTTACTATATATTTTCATTCGCAAACTTCGGAGTATATCCTTAAACTTACGCTAAAGCTCCAGTTTACTATATATTTTCCTTCATAAACTCCAGAAAATAGTTCTTTATCTACGGATAAATCCTCCGATAAATTCATTATATATAAAAAATAAAAAATGATTTATTTTTATTATATTTAGATTTCTTTTTTATAAGAACAATAAAATATTAAAAAACTTACATATTAATTTAAGTTTTATCTTTATTTGTGAAAAATGGAAAAAAAAAATAATACTTTTTTAAAATTTAAAGAAATGTTAGATAAAAGTAATGTTTGTTTTGCCTTACAAAATATGAATGAAGAACAAACTGAAGAAATTTGTCTTTATGCTGTTCAACAAGATTTTTATGATAAAAGATATGAAATTTTACAAGATATAAAAATACAAACTGAAGAAATTTGTTTATTAGCAGTTAAAAAAAATCCTTTTAATTTAAGATATGTAAAAAAACAAAGTGAAAATATATGTTTAACTGCATTAAATCAAACTTCTTTAATTTTTAGTCGTGTACAAAAAGATATACAGACTGAAAAAATGTGTTTAATTGCAGTTCAAAAAGATGGAAACAATTTGGAGTACGTAAAAATACAGACTCAAGAAATATGTTTAGCAGCTATTAATAGTGTACCATCTTCTTTTCAATACGTAAAAGAACAAAATGAAGAATTATGTTTATATGCAATTAAAAGAGATGCTCTAAATATAAAGTACATAAAAAATCAAACTGATGAAATGTGTTTAATTGCATTTACAAAATATTATGGTTATTTAGAATATATAAAAAACCACACTGAAGAAATGTGTTTAATTGCAGTTAGACAAAGTTATGCAGCATTAAGATATATTAAAAACCCAACTGAAGAAATGTATTTAATTGCAGTTAGACAAAGTTATGAAGCATTAAAATATATTAAAAACCCAACTGAAGAAATGTGTTTAATTGCAGTTAGACAACCTGCAACTAAAAATGATGAATATAATTCTCGTGAAGCTTTATACTATATAAAAAATCAAACAAAAGAAATGTGTATGATTGCTTTGCAACATAAAAATTATCATACAATTAATCATATAAAAGATATAACAGAAGAAATATGTATTTTTGCAGTTAAACAAAATGGTTTGGCATTAGAATATATAAAAAAACAAACTGAAGAAATATGTTTAACAGCAGTCAAACAAAATTATTTAGCATTACAATATGTAAAAAATCAAACTGAAGAAATTTGTTTAACAGCAATTAAAAATGATTGGAGTGCTATACATTATGTAAAAGAACGAACAGACAAAATACGTATGATTGCTCTTGAACAAAATATTATGGCATTGTATTACATTACTAATGAAGAAATTATTTTAAATACAATTAGACAAAATGCATATGCATTTAAATATGTAAAAAAAGAATTACAAACAGAAGAAATGTGTATGATTGCTCTTGAACAAAATATCTGTTTATTTGAGCATGTAGATAATAAAACTGAAAAAATATGTCTATATGCTGTTCAAAAAAATGGTATGTTGTTAGAGCATATTTATCGGAATAGAACTAATGAAATATATCTAACTGCAGTAAAACAAAATGGTATGGCATTACTTTATGTATATAGACATAATCAAACTGAAGAAATATGTTTAACTGCAGTAAAACAAAATGGTTTGGCATTACGATATGTTGAAAATCAAACTGAAGAAATATGTTTAACTGCAGTAAAACAAAATGGTTTAGCATTGCAATATGTTAAAAATCAAACTGAAGAAATGTATTTAACAGCTATTAAAGACATTCGAATAATTTGTTCAATAGAAGCTGTTAAAAAGTGTGGGAATGCATTAAAATATATAGATTTTCAAATTGAAAAAATATGTTTAATAGCAGTAAGACAAAATGGAAATGCTTTAAGATATGTTAAAAATCAAACTGAAGAAATGTGTTTAATTGCTGTTAAAAAGTATGGAATTATATTAAAATATATTAAAAATCAAACTGAAGAAATGTGTTTGATTGCTGTTAAACAACGTGGAAATAGTTTAAAATATGTGAAACATCAAACTGAAGAAATATGTTTAACCGCTGTTAAACAACATGGAAATAGTTTAAAATATGTGAAACATCAAACCGAAGAAATATGTTTAGCTGCAGTTAAAGAATATTATTGGTCATTAAGATTTGTTAAAAATAAAACTGAAGAAATGTGTTCGATAGCACTAAGACAAAATAAAAATATTTTAAAATATATAAATTAATTTGTATTTTCCTTCGTAAACTCCGGAAAATAGCGATGAACCTTCATTGCATTCCGGTTCTTTTCTGTAATTTTTAATTTTATAAAATTTAGTAAAAGTTAAAATTTCTGATAGAGATGGAGAGAATGCGAAAGAATATATGATGAATTTATCGAAGCAACGCGTAGATAAAGAACTATATTCCGGAGTTTACGAAGGAATATACAAAGTAAATATATAAAAAAATTGATTTTTTTTTTACTATAATTTATTTGATAAAAAATTATTATAAAAATAAAACAATCATCTATTTTATTTTTAATATAAATATAGTAAAAATGTTTCCAGTTGAAATTTTCGCAGCAATTGCAGCTGCTAATATTGTTAAAATTACTACTGGTCAGGATGTAAAAGTTAAAATTTCTGATACAGGTAAGCCTATTTTATCTAATCAAAGTACACCACAAAGTAAAACAACAAAATAATATTTTTCAATAAATATATATAGTAAACCGGAGATTTATCGATAAATTCATTGTAGTTTATTTATATAATATAATAAAAAAATTGATTTTTTTTTTTACTGAGATTTATTTGATAAAATATATTATAAAAAATAAGTATTTATTACTAAATAACAAAATGTTCTTTATACCCGCAGTTGTTAGTGCTATTGGTGGTACTGTTGCTACAGCTAGTAGTTCGATTGCTAGCTCTCAAACAGGTTTAAAATTCCAAAGTTCATCTAATAATACAAATAATAATACAAATAATACATCACAAACTAAAAAATAATATTAAATATGAGTTTACAATAACATTTAATTTTGATAAATTAATTATAAATTTTTTTCCATATAAAGCAATGGTCCATATTTTTCTCTAAATTTTATATCATAAACCTTGTAGTGTAAGTTAATATAAAAATTTATTCTTTTCATAACTTTAATTTTATTTTCAGTTGGATCAATAGATAAATTGAGTATTATTTTTTTTGTTTGGTTTCTTTTAAGTTTTGACTCTATTTTTTTTATAAATTTATAACCATAATTAGGTGCATAAATCCAATCTATTTTTGTAATATTATTTTGTAGTATAATATATATAGCATATCCTACAAATTTATTATCATCATATAATCCATATATAATTTTACTATTTTCTTCCATTAAATTTGTATTAAATTGTTTTTTATATAGTTTTTCAATATCTGATTTTACGATTGATTTTTTATTATATAATTTTAGTTTTAATGTCATTTATATTATATAATATAAAAAATACAATGAAATTTATATTAAATTTCTTATATTTCGGAGTTTATGTAGGTAAACTGAAGCTTAGTGTAAGTTTACGGTTATTTTCTGGAACGAATGTGAAAGAAAATACAATGAATTTATTGGAGCATTTATGTGTAGATAAAGAACTATATTCTGGAGTTTACGAAGAAATATACATAAGCTAAAAAATAAATATAAAAAAAATTGATTTTTTTTTTTATACAATCTAATTATCTTTATTTAAGTTAATAAACATTTACGAAAAAATATACATAAGCTAAAAAATAAATATAAAAAAAATTGATTTTTTTTTATACAATCTAATTATCTTTATTTAAGTTAATAAACAATAAAATTTCAAAATAAAATGGCAGAATTTACAAAACCAAAACCAAACTTTGTTATATTACATGGAAATCATGGTACTAAAGCGGAAGATGCTTGGTACACTGATTTATATAATAAACTTAGTAAAGCAGGACATAAAATTGACTTAAGAACACATGATGAAAGTATCATAAATTCACGAGTTAATATTATTAAAACTTTAAAAGATGAAATTAAATGTGATGAAAATACAGTAATTATTGGTCATTCATCTGGTGCACAAGCGTGTTTAAGATATGCAGAAGAACATCCTGTATTAGGATTAGTATTAGTCACTCCATATGTTACTCATATGGGTAATCAACATGAAAAGGAATCAGGATATTTTGATTCCTTTTGGAAACCAAATGAAATTCGTAAAAATGCAAAATGGATTATTCAATTTTCATCTGATGATGATCCTTTTATTTCGTACAGAGAGCAATCTCAAGTTATTAGAAGAATGTTGAGAAATCCAGATTTTGATTTTACCTACTATAAATGTATTAGTATGCATCATATTGGTAAAAAATTTAAAACTGCAGATTTTTTATTCCAACTTATATCATCTAAAGTTATCGATAATATTTTACCAAATAATATTACTACAAATGAATTAAATGATAATAATGAAACAGTGAATGTTTGTATTGAAAAAGTAAATAACGGAGAAGAAGAGGATTTAATTGAAATTGAATCTACACATCCATTTATAGACAGTTGGTTGGATAATATTCTTCCAAAAGGTATGAATTTAAATTTAATTTTTAAATTTTAAATATTTTGTTATTTTTTCAAAAATAATATAAAAAAATATTTATATTATATATTATAAATGTCAAAAAAATATCAATATTTTGCAAAAAAGAGAAAATCGCCTTTGTATGAAAGTGCTTGTGAAATATCATATTGTAAAATTAAAAAATCACATTTTTATACAACTAATTGTTTTTGTTGCATAAATAAAAATGTTGGACAAACAAGACTTACTCAACAAATAAATGATAAACAAAAAATTATTGTACCATTATAAGTTTATTTCAAAGATTAAATTATGAAAAATTGATTTTTTTTAATTTATATATAAAGATTATATATAAAGACTATATAATAAATTTATCGAAACAAAATGAACAAACAAAAAGATTTATACAAATATATATTATATAAAAATAAATTAGATAATGTTTTATATTTTACTTTAGATACACCATTTAATATAAATGAAATACCATCAAATGTTACACATTTAACTTTTGGACAGAATTTTAATAAACATTTAGAAGTAGGTATTATACCACATAGTGTAACACATCTTACTTTTGGATTTTATTTTAATCAACCATTAAAAGAAGGTGTTATTCCGCATGGTATAAAACATCTTAATTTTGGATATAAATTTAATGAATCGTTAACATTAGGAGTTATACCAAATAGTGTAACTCATCTTAATTTTGGATATGAATTTAATCAATTGTTAACAGTAGGAGTTATACCAAATAGTGTAAAACATCTTACTTTTGGAAATGATTTTAATAAACCATTAACTGTGGATGTTATACCATTTGGTGTTACACATATTACATTTGATACTGAATTTAATCAACCATTACTAGAAGGATTTATACCATGTAGTGTAGAATATCTTACTTTTGGTTATCAATTTAATCAACCATTAAATATAATAAGTTTACCTTCAAATATTATTGAACTTACATTTGGCTATAAATTTAATCAGGAATTAGAAATTAATTTTATACCATATGGTGTAAAACATCTTACTTTTGGAAATGATTTTAACAAACCATTAAAAATAGGTGTTATACCAAACTCTGTTACACGTCTTACTTTTGGAATTCTATTTAATCAACCATTGGAAATAGGTTTTATACCAAATTCTGTTACACATCTTACTTTTGGAGGTGACTTTAATCAACTATTTGAAGGTAACTTCAATCAACCATTAGAAGTAGGTGTTATACCATATGGTGTAAAACATCTTACTTTTAGAAATAAATTTAATAAACCATTAAAAAAAGATATTATACCATATAGTGTAACACATCTTACTTTTGGAACTGAATTTAATCAACCATTAAAAAAAGATATTATACCATATGGTGTAACACATCTTACTTTTGGAACTGAATTTAATCAACCATTAAAAGTAGGTTTTATACCAAACACTGTTACACATCTTACTTTTGGAAATCTATTTAATCAACCATTAGAAGTAGGTGTTATACCATATAATGTAAAACATCTTAAATTTGGTTATTGTTTTAATCAATTATTAAAAATTGGTATTTTACCATACGGTTTAACACATCTTACAATTAATAATGATTTTAATCAATCATTAGAAAAAGAAGCAATACCATTAACTGTAACACATCTTACTTTTGGTATATTTTTTAATTACGAAATAGATATTGGTGTTATACCACAAAGTGTAACACATCTTACTTTTGGAGATAAATATAATATATCATTAGAAGTAGGTGTCATACCATACGGTGTAAAATATCTTACTTTTGGTAATTCTTTTAATCAATCATTAGAAAAAGAAGCAATACCATCAAGTGTAACACATCTTACTTTTGGTATATTTTTTAATTATGAAATAGATATTGGTATTATACCACAAAGTGTAACACATCTTACTTTTGGTGATAACTATAATATATCATTAAAAGAAGGTATTATACCATCAAGTGTAAAATATCTTACTTTTGGACATAAATATAATCAACCATTAAAACCAGGTGTTATACCACATAGTGTAAAACATCTTACTTTTGGATATGAATTTAATCAACCATTAACACATGTTATATCACATAATAATATTATTGAAATAATATTATATAAAAAATACTTTGAAGAAAATAGAATTAATTTATTAGAGTCTGAAAATAATATAATAATTGGTATAATAGATAATTTGTATGGAATTCAAAATATAATATTTGAAAATAAATTTGAAATAAGTTATGATGAAAAAATATTATTAGATACATATATTGAAGAACATTTGACAAAAGATAAACTTTTTGGTAATATTATTTTACAAGAATTAATAATGAAAGTATTTAATCCAATATTTTTATCAAATATATCTAAAAGAACTGGTATTGATGTTGAAGAAATTCAAGATATGTATTAAAAAAAATTGATTTTTATAAATTACAAGATAAATAATTAATTGAAATAAATATTTTAATAAAATTAAAAATGAGGCGACATATAATTAGCGAAATTGGATTCACACTATATGATGGTGATGAAAAATCACCAGTTATTATGAGAAGAGAAAAGATTAATTGTGATTCTATTGAATATTATGATTTTGTAATGGATGCTCATAGAGATTTTGGAAATGATGAACATTATACTAAATTTGGAATAAATATTAAAAAAAGTAGTGGATTTGATTTTAGTAATATTGATTTTATTAGATCTTTAGCTGTATTATTTGAATGTAATAGTGCATGTGAATTTAGAAGTTCTACCAAAACAATAGAATGTACATATTATATTAAATGTAAAAATTGTAATACGAATTGTACTATAACACATAATTTATTAAAGAAAGATAATGAAGGTAATATAAGAGGATATAATATAAATAATTATTCATGTCCTTGTAGAACAACAAATTGTGTAATATTTACAAGAGTACCGAAAGGAACTAAATCAATGGAAGATTTTTACAATATGCAACCAGATTTTTTTAAGATTCCTCCTAAATATACACCACCTCCACCACCTCCACCACAAAAACCTAAAAATGAAGTTGGAAAAGGAATATTTTTAGGATTGTGTGCAGGATTTGCTACATTTATATCATTTGGACTTTTAGGAATTGTATATCTTCCTGTAGGTGTATCAAGTGCCGTAGGTACTATTTCATCTATAACAGGAGGTATTGTATCTGGTTCGAATGCTGCAGCATTAATTTATTCAGTATCTGGAGCAATAGGTTCTGGAATAGCAACTATTCAAAATGGTGGTGAATGTACAGTAGTAGGTGGTACACCTTCTAGTACAGTTACTGGAGTAATTAATACTTATGGTGCAGTATTTGACCCTAAAGATAGATTATTTAATTATTTTCCTCATCAAAGAAATATTAATTTTAACGACCCATTTGATTATGTAAATAGTTTATGTTAAAAAAATTGATTTTTATTTTTTTAACAATTATTTTAATAAATTTAATTATAATTAACTAATATTTCATAGTTAGAAAGTAAATACAATGAGTCAACATATAATTAGTGAAGTTTGTATACAACGTCATGAACAAAAATTTATTAAACAAACAAAATTTAATTTGGGTTTTAATGTTATTGATATACTTGGTGAATTTGATAGGTACGGACCATTCTATGATACTTCAAAAGGTAAAGAATATTCTTTTATACCCGAAGATTTATTTACATTTACAAGGAAACCTGGTTCTGGTGTAACATGTGTAGATATAAAAATAATGGCTATTTATACATTGAGAAGAATCATAGAAAAAGCTTATAGTCAATCTAATTTTTCAAGAGAAAAAAAAAAAATACAAGTTGATTATGAATTTGAATGTAGACATTGTAAAGCTAATTGTACTATAACACATGATTTATTAAAAAAAGACAATGAAGGTAATATAAGAGGATATAATATTAACAGTTATTCATGTCCTTGTAGAACGCTATCTGTTGTGGTTTATACAAGAGTTTCAAAAGGAACTAAATCAATGGAAGAATTTTACAAGATGCAACCTGAATTTTTTAAGATTCCTCCTCCATATACACCTCCACCACCACCACCAAAACCTAAAAATGAAGTTGGAAAAGGAATATTTTTAGGATTGTGTGCAGGATTTGCTACATTTGTATCATTTGGACTTTTAGGAATTGTATATCTTCCTGTAGGTGTATCAAGTGCCGTAGGTACTATTTCATCTATAACAGGAGGTATTGTATCTGGTTCAAATGCAGCAGCATTAATTTATTCAGTATCTGGAGCAATCGGTTCTGGAATAGCAACTATTCAAAATGGTGGTGAATGTACAGTAGTAGGTGGTACACCTTCTAGTACAGTTACTGGAGTAATTAATACTTATGGTACAGTATTTGATCCTAAAGATAGATTATTTAATTATTTTCCTCATCAAAGAAATATTAATTTTAACGATCCATTTGATTATGTAAATAGTTTATGTTAAAAAAAAATTGATTTTTATTTTTTTAACAAATATTTTAATAAAATTAATTATAATTAACTAATATTCAGTAAATAAAATGAATTTTAATAATCCTGCAAGTTTTTATGATACTCGAAATATTCAAAATACAATGAATTTAAGTAATCCTGCAAGTTTTGATAATTTATTAAATAATTCAAATCCTTTAAACATACCAAGCAATGCAACTATTTCTTATGTAAATATGCAAAATACACAAAATAATAATAATGGATTAAATGGAGCTTCTACAATATTAAATTATACAGATAACGCTATAAATATAGCATATAAAAATCCATCATCTGTAGTTACTAATGTTGTTACAGATGCATATGGTAATTTTAATGATTCATTCAGAACACGTTCTGGAACGGAAAATTTAGTTCGTTCAGGACTTGCAACAGTTGGAACAACTTGTGCAATTTATGGAGGACCTCCTGGAGCAGTCATTGGTACTGTTGTAGGAGTATCTCTATTAACAAGTGAAGTAGCAGAAGCACATAGACATTCTCAAGTAGAAATGAATAATAATATAACTAAAATTTATACAGAAAAATTTGGTAAAGAAGAAGGTCAGAAAATGGCAGAAGATGCTATTTGGGAAAGAACTTTTGGATAATTGTATTTTTTTCATTTATTATTTTATAAAATATCAATATAGAAAATATAAAAAACTATTTTCCTTCGTAAACTCCAGAAAATAGATCTTTATCTATGCATAAATTCATTGTATATTAAGTAAAAATTGACGTAATTAAATTTATTATACTTTAGAAAATTCGAAAGATTTAAGTTGATAAAGAATAACACACTGATAAAGATTATTTACAAATATAATTTTTTAATATATATTTTTTCTGCTTGTTGTTTAAACTATCAATTAATATTTTATTTTTTTTAAAAATTCATTCATTTGTTTTTTATACATTTTACATTCTTTATTAAAATCACTCCATATTTTTGCATCAATATTTAACTTAAAAAAATATGAAGTTTTTATTATTTTTTTATCTTTAATTACACCTAATTTATAAAAAATGGGACAGTTTATATTTTATAATAAATAAAAGTATTTAAAGATATATTAATAATAAATATTATGAAAATGAAACGAGGTCTAACGTTAATGATTATTCATCCTAAATGTGAAATAAAACATATTGTTTTATAGAAGAATATTGAGAAGGTCGTCACAACCCTTCATTATTCCTTAGACACATGCCTATTTCTAACACTAAAGTGAAACATTTAAAGAATTGGGTATTTAAAAAAATAATAAAAAAATCAATAAAAGGTATAAACCCATCCAGAACAGGGCAAAACAAAGTTCAGGGTCAAGTCTTACCATGCCTTCCTTTAAGGTGCAATTATATCTTATTTATGACAAAATTGTCCCATTTTTCTTAAATTAGGTGTAATACATCATCTCCGGTATTTATTACATATTTATAATATTCTGATAAACAGCATAATCTTCTAAATTCATATGGAGCAATAAATGAAATATTTTTTCTATTATCATATGTTATTGATGATTCTGGTAAAGATACATCTATTCCATTAAAAAAAAATTTATTTTTTTCATAAGGTTTATAATTAAATTTGATTATACTTTTTTTCATTAATTTAATAAGTTTTTTTTCAGATTTTTTATATTCTTTATAAAAATCACTTATTACCCATTTTTTTTATTATTAATTTTTGTAATTATATATAATTTTCCATTTTTTACCTGTCATAGTAGTACCAACTTTATATAAATATATATTATATGGAGGAAATCCAGATTTTATAGAATTACTTTTTGATAATTTAATTTTATTCATATATATATAGTATATATTTATAAATAAACTATAATTTTTTAAATTTTTTATACATTCCGTGAAATTTAATTTTTTTATATCAATAAATTTTTTATTTTACATAAAAAAATATATAATCAATAATTGTACAATTAAATAAAATATAAAATATATATTAAAAATATAGTTTTTTTAAATAAAATATTTAAAAATTTATATAAAAAAATGATTTTTTTCTAAATTCCGTGTTTTTATATAAATTTATAATATATTTTTATAAAAATTAATTATTTTTTTGTATTTAAATCAATAAATAAAATATATATTTTTATATTGATAAAAATATATTTTATCTCATTTTTATTAAAAAATATATAAAATATATATATACTAAAATTTTATTAATAAATTATTGAAATAATAAAAAATATTAACTTGCGATTTATTTTTATAAAAACACGGAATATGGAACAAAAAAAAAGTGCCGTTTTGAAAAGTAATTTTGGAAATGCCGATCTTATTTTTTATAAATTTAATTCATTTTTTAATTTATAAAAATATTTAAAATTAATATTTTTTATACTCCGTGTTCCGTATTTTTAATATTAATCAATAATATTTAATATATATATATTATTGTATCAATATAGTATTATATAATATTATAAATTAAAATTATATATTTTTTATAAACTTTTAAAAAAATATTATTTTTATAATAAATATAATATTCAATAACAATATTATTTAAAATATATAACAATAAAATATTAATATTATTATTTTCATAAAAATATTGAAAATTTCATAAAAATGTTTATGTTTTTATAAAATTAAAATTTTTCTTATAATTTTAAATTATTTTTTTCTTACTATTTTTAAATTGATATTAAACGCA
>Ga0214919_10002393_pt1 | contig 29542 bp, 35 predicted proteins | sample LL1503_MetaG_FD_177994 | JGI IMG/M metagenome (GOLD analysis project Ga0214919, IMG submission 177994) | Freshwater microbial communities from Lake Lanier, Atlanta, Georgia, United States - LL-1503 | ecosystem: Environmental > Aquatic > Freshwater > Lake | place: USA: Georgia | collected... | reverse complement strand
CTACCTGAGTTACTTTGAAATCACTTACCGTACACTTGCCAATCTTTTCGTTTTTAATCATTTGAATTTCGGTAGCTCTATCACGTGCTCCATCAGAATGAACTGATTGAAATCCGGGGGCAAACATTGCTTCCACCGCTGGCCAGTTGCAGGCGGTAATTTCAGCTAATAACTGACGATAGAGGCGCTCGCCTTCTGTAGCAATATTAATTTCCATAGTCTCATTACCTTAAGGTAAATTATTAATCATGATGAATAATAACTATAAACTAAAAAATAAATTATTTCTTACGCCAATATGATTTCTTGCGCAAGACTAATTCAGTATTGAGACAAACTCTGTAGGTTGCATTCGTAGTTTTTGTGGCATCGACCGATCCGGTGTGCCAATATTGATAAAACATAAAGGATCTTCATCCACACTAAGGCCAAATAAATCACGAATAGGCTGCATATACATCGACTTACCACTCGTTGGACTGGCTCCAAAGCCCATTGCATGTGCCATTAGAAAGATATTTTGAATAGCACATCCAGCAGAAATAATGCGTTCACTTAAGGGCACTGAATGGTCCGAGCCCCTTGGTATTGACTTAAAAATTGTTTATGAAACTACGCAAGTTCACACCTTATTAGGTTTAGTCGAAGCAGGGCTAGGTGTAACCGTTTTACCGTCAATGCTTTGTCCTGGCCCAAGCAATACTGCATTAGCAGTGCGCCCCATTCAAAACCCACTAGTCTCTCGGCGTTTAGGCATTGTTTTCCCCGAAGGGAAAGAGCCCTCGCCAGCAGCCCAATTATTGGCTGAGGTCGTACGCCAAACAGTAGGCTCTGAGACAATGATCAAACCCTGTGGAGTTCATAGCATCTGCTTATAAAGCTATGCAGTAGTTCAATTACTCTTTCTTCAGGTTTGCCGCTTGCACAACTGGACGCAAACTCACTAACTCTTTCGCAATAAATGCAGTCGCTTTTATCCCAGTAATATTATTAATTGGCTGAATCGAAAGGGTAGTCAATTTTTCAATCAGGGCTGGCTCAGAAAGTACCTTCGTACTTGCATTGATTAATTTATTAGTAATTTCAGGCGAAAGCCCATGCGGTGCAGAGACAATATTCCATAAAGCCGCTTGAAAATCTTTCAGGCCTGTAACCTCACTCACTGTTGGCACATCGGGCAATAAAGCCGAGCGCTTAGAAGTTGCAATAGCGACAATTCTTAGCTTTCCTGCTCGATGTTGATTAATTACAGAACCCAATGTATCGACTGTCATATTAATTTGGCTGCCCATCAATGCTGGTATTGATTGCGCGCTTCCTCTGAATGGAATATGTTGAATTTGTAGGCCGCCCAATTCATATTTCAATCTCTCCCCAACGATATGTAGATAGGTTCCCTCGCCTGCAGAGCCATATTGCAATTTACCTGGATTCAGTTTTGCAAATTCTAGTAGCTCTTTGAAGGTACCAGTAGTGGTGGGGCTTACAGCAAAAACAATGGGGGCATCACCAACCACAGCAATTTCAACAAAATCTTTGATCGAATCATATTGCGGCTTAGGATTGATCAGGCTATAAAGAACATGCGTAGAGGCAGTGCCGAATAATAGGGTATAGCCATCAGGATTGCTGTTTTTTACTTCAAGCGAACCAATGGCACCACTAGCACCACTTTTGTTATCAACCACTACTGATACCCCAAGCTGAACCCCTAGCGATTGGGCATATAACCTTGCAAACTGGTCGGTTGGTCCACCAGCTGGAAATGGAACAACCAAACGGATTGGCTTAGTAGGGTAGGTATTTTGTGCTTGTGAAGTACCAGATAAAAAATTTGTACTAAACAAAAATAAACTCATTATTGAAAAAAATATTTTGCTTAAGTTCATCTTGCTTCTCAATTAAAGTTGACTACTATTCCAGTCGGGTGACGGCTCGGCTGGTTCAGCGAGTAGCGTAGATAATTTAATCGCTTCAATTGCGCAATACTCGTCTTTATCTGAGGTATCGCCACTAATGCCAACAGCCCCTATGGCTATTCTCTGCTGATTTAAGATCAGTACACCCCCTGGAACTGGAATAAACCGCCCACCCGCCGCGCCTCCTAAAGCATTTAGAAAAACGGGGCGATTCGCTAAGCGATCTCTAATTTGGCGAGTTGACATGCCCATGCCAAGAGCTGCCCAAGCTTTACCAAGCGCAATATCGAAGCGCATGATACCGCAGCCATTTTCACGTTTAAATGCCACAAGTTGCCCTCCCGAATCCAGGACAGCAATCGCCTGCGGCAAAATTCCATTAGCTGCACGTATTTTAATTGCTGCATTAATAATGCTATCCGCTATTTCCAAGTCTAGGCTTGAATAAATTGAAATCAGTTTTTCTTCCATAATGGTTCTTTATAAAGGATTATTAAGCTGCGTTACTAAGACCAACTGTAATGCCACCACAAACATAGAGTACTTGTCCGGTAATAAAGCTAGCGCGGTCATCCAAAAATAGTGCAACAGCGTGCGCAACATCTTCTGGCTCACCCATTCTCTTCACTGGAATATTGGCAATAATTTTTTTTGTTTTAGGATGGTCAGGATGATTACCCAAAGTAAATAATTCAGTAGCTATAGGCCCTGGTCCAATGGCATTTACCGTAATACCAAAGTGGGCCATTTCAAGCGCCCAGGTGCGCGTCATTCCGAGCAGGCCAGCTTTGCTAGCAGCATAAGCCGTGCGCTCTTCTTTGCCTAGTGCCGCTCTACTAGCAATGTTAATAATTCGCCCAAATTGAGCAGTGCGCATCGCCGGCATCAGACTTTGAGCCAATAGCATCGGTGCCTTCAGATTTAAGTCCATCACGGCATTAAAATCATCAAGACTAACATCCTCAAGGGCGCCGGGACGAATAATACCGGCGTTATTTACTAAGCGTAATATGCTGGTGGTCTTCAGCAAGTCTGCAATTAACCCCTGAGTTGCTTTGGCGTCAGTTAAGTCGACTCGATGAAATGTTTCGCTAGCAAGTAATTCTTTCGGGGGTACTTGATCTAAATTAATAACGCTATAGCCATCCTCAATTACTCTACGTGCAATAGCTCTGCCGATGCCGCCGCTTCCACCCGAGATGAGGATATTTTTAGTCTTGCTCATTTCATGCTAAATAGGTTATAGATAAGAATAAATTGATATACCGTACATACCACTAGAATAGTGTGAAAATTAAGTATTCTTTAATTTTAATAGATTACAGCTAAATTGACTCAAATTTACCATCTGCAACCTAAAAACAATATACTTTCACTGGCTTAGGCGATAAGTTATCTTTCGCAGTAAAAATATAGGGCGACATCCTTGAAATATATTTTCTTCAGTATCGGCGCATTTCTAATCAGTACCTCTTCCATGGCACAACTTCAAGTAATTATTTCTGGTGGATTTAGTGGCCCATACCAGCAAATGCTACCGCAATTTGAAAAAATGACGGGGATTACAGTCAAAACTCTATCTGGAGCATCCCAAGGTACAGGACCAAAAACAATCAAAGCACAACTTGAGAGTGGCGCCACTGTAGATGTGGTGATACTGTCCCGCGAAGGGCTTGCAGAATTAGTTGCTTTAGGTAGAATTATTCCCGGCTCAGATGTCGACTTGGCTCTTGCGCCCTTAGGTGCGGCAGTTCCATTAGGCGCCTCAAGGCCGGATATCAGTACTGTTGCCGCCTTCAAACAAGCATTATTGAACGCTAACTCTATTGTTGTCCCTGGCAGTACAAGCGGTATTTATCTCACAAAAGAACTTTTTCCGAAGCTGGGAATTACCAAACAAATCTCAGTAAAAATTACTGAACGCGGTAGCCAAGCAACCTCGCTATTAGCCGCAAGAGAAGCTGCTATAGCTATTCAACCAAGCAGCGAACTTGTCAATGTCACAGGCATTGATTTTATTGGGCGCTTGCCAGAAGAAATTCAGCTTTTACAGATATTTGCTATTGCCATCACGCAAGGTTCTACACAGGTTGAATCGGCGAAAAAATTAATTCAATTTTTGACCTCTCCCGAGGCTTCAGTTCCCATTCAAAATAGCGGTATGGATTTAATTAAACGGTAATGATCATTTTAATATAAATTATTTGACTACAGCACTACAAGCAAAAGGAAGCTAAATGATTGTCGAAGAGCGAATCTATACATTACATCACGGCAAAGTTGCCGAGTATCTTAAGCTTTATGAAGATGAAGGTCGGTCAATACAATTAAATATTTTGGGTTGTAATGTGGGTTATTACACTGTAGATACTGGCCCGCAAAATACGGTAATTCACCTCTGGGCATACCAAGACGCCGCAGATCGAGAAAAAAGACGGGGCGTTTTGGCGCTTGACCCTCATTGGCAGGCTTATCTGCCTAAAATTAGGCCACTGATGCTGGTACAAGAAACCCGAATTTTAAAACCAGCACCCTTTTTTGCGCAGTGGCTTGAGCAGCAATTAAAAGCTACAAAATGAATTACGAATTACGACTTTATCTTGATCAGCTAACTGCAAAGTCAGCATCGATCGAATTGAACTCAACCTATGCTCGAGCCATATATATAGTTGAGGGAAGTATAGCCATCAAAAATGGCGTCTCTACAAGGCTCACTCTATCGCAGAATAGCGCCCTTTCTATTCCAGAATCATTTTCCTTGGGTGGTGGAAGTGCTGACGCAATCATGTTGCGCTGGGAACTGGTTAATGAAGTTGATAATTCTAATAAAATTCAAGCGTCACAAAGTACTCTACTCTTAGCGGCCAAGATGGCGTTAGGTGATTTAAGTCAGTACATTATTCGCTGTGATAGAGTCGATTTTCCTCCTGAAGGCGAGGCGCTGACTCATCGACATCTGGGTGGGGGTATTCGCTGTTTACTATTTGGTTCTATCCAAATTCATACCCTCGGCAATATCCATACTCATCAACCCTTGAGCGCCTGGTTTGAGGCTGGCCCTGATGCAGTTTATGCTGCCACCGATAAGACCTTAGCCTCAGCGTTTGCAAGGGTCATGATTTTGCCGAGAGGGTTAATTGGTGGAAAAACATCCATTGAATATGTGAATTCTGAAGATATGAATAAACCCAAGAGTCAGCGTTACCAGATTTTTATTGACGAATTAATACAACATTAAACTCTAAAGGAAAAGCATATGCGGAAAATAATCATTGCTCTTTTTTTTGCAAATTTGTTCACGGGGTGTGCGAGCAATTTCAGTAAAGATGGCGGGATGGATGATGACTTCAGAAATCAGATACCGAATGCAGGCAGTAACTCTCTTAGCTCTTATTAAATTTGGTATTTGCAGTGCACTAGTATGTCTGTAGTGCAAAGTAATCTTGCCATCTTGGCCGAAAAGATTCTGCTTCAGCCTGACTCACTTTTGCCGCATTGAGTGCTAGCTGTAAAACAATCCTCGCCTTTGGGGGTGATAGGCTTCCAGCAGCAATGCAGCCCTCAGGATCTTGTGCGGGTATGTTGGGCCGAACGATACCAGCGCCAGTTCTGGTGGCTCGAACGATCGCAACCCCTGCGGCAATTGCTTGATTAACCGAGTCTTGCCATGCCTTATTAAACCCACCCTGACCTGTTCCTGCAAGAACTAATCCTTTTACCCCAGCATTAATACACAATTGAACAAGGTCGGCGCGTGCGCCTGCATGGCTTGTCAAAATCTCAACCCAAGGCCACTCCTGAACTTGGGGGATAGGTAAATCGTCTACTAATACTGCTTGTGCTGCTCTTACTGTGGATAGCCATGAAGGATTAATTAACGAGACGGAACTAGAGGGCGAGTCTAGCAAGGGTGCAGCTAGGGCACTACTATGTCGTTTTGCTAAATCACGTGCCATACAGACCTTACCTGCAAAGACTGCGAATACACCCCCTGGACAGTTATCAATCGCCGTGTATGCCCATTGAATTGCGTTGAGTAAATTTTCTGGTCCATCTGCACCAGCCGCATTCGACGGCAACATCGCCCCTGTAAGGACAACCCGCTTTCCCAGCTTTTCAGCATACTTGCCACAAGTAGCTTGTAAAAATATACCGCTTTCTTCGATTGTATCTGTGCCATGCGTAATAACTATGCCTATTAGCGTAGAACTTGCTAGCGCCTTTTTAACCTGCTCACCTAATTCCGTTAACAAGGATTCACTTAAATTACTACTGTTAATATTTGCAATCTGCCTAGAAATAATACGAAGACCTTGAGGGAACATTTGCTCAATTTTTGTTAACAAATCACCAATTTCAATTTGACCCGCCTCATAAGCCAACGGATTTACTTCTGGGCTTGGTGCTAGCCCAGCAATCGTCCCTCCCATTCCTAAAACTAAAATATGGGGAGATTGTTCGGCATTTAAAGGCTTAGTGTTCATATGCCATTATCAAAAAAATTGCACATAAAAACGCCCCCTTGGTTAGACTTGAGGTCCGACTGTTGGGGGCTCTAGGTCAAGAGTAACCTTAAGGGCTTACTGTATGCCAGATATTGTTTACTCCATCACCTGTTTTATCGCCAGGATTTTTATCTTTGGCAAAAAAGTATAAAGGCTTCCCTTTGTAGGCCAGCTGCTTTTGTCCATCACTACGAGTAATAACGGAGAAATCTCCTGAAACTTTAATGCCCGACTCAACGTATACAGGCGGCCAGTTATCAGCGCAAGTGGCTACGCATTCAGATTTACCTGAATTAGCCTGATCTTTATCAAAAGTATAGATAGTTTTGCCATAACTACTAGTCAAGATGCCGTTATTGATTTTAATAAAATCTGCTGATGGGGTTTTAACATCTGGCATCCCTGAGCAAGCAGCCAAAAGAAGACCAGTAACTACGGCAGCTACTACTTTAAATTGATAACTCATTTTTAATCCTTAATTAAAAAAACTGGAGATTAGGTACCTGGGCCAACTAAGGTAACTTCAATACGGCGGTTTTGTGCACGACCATCGGCGGTATCATTTGGCGCCATAGGGCTAGCTTCACCCATACCTTGCGCAGAAATTAAACCAGGGCTAACGCCTTTTTTGATGAGGTAATCAACCACATTGTCGGCACGTCTTGAAGAGAGATCAAGATTTGTTTCTATGCCTTCTTTTTTGAGGCCTGCCCCAATTGGCACATTATCGGTATATCCCCGTACAACAACTTTCGTATTTTTAAAACCCGATAAGGTTGGTGCCATTTTGGCTAACACTGCATCAGCCTTACTATTCAAACGATATCCGCCTTCTGGAAAGAGGATTTTATCTTTAATGGTGATGCGTAATTCACCTTGTAACTTACGAATTTCCACTTCATCGCCTTGAAACGCCTGCTGTAATTGACTATAAGCCCCGTCAAGCTGGTTATAACTTTGTTGAGTTACACAGCCAGCCAATAATCCAAGGCTTGCTGTACAAATTAAAAGTAAATACTTTTGAAGTAAATTCATACCATTCTTTCTTTGTTGATGACTCAAATAAAGTCAATTGATTCTTTATAACTGTCTTTTTGAGTATAGCAAATGCGCAAGTCACATTTGCAGTATCTTGGCTAAGATTATGAAATCAAGCTATTTACAGTTTGCCATATCGACAATTTTATGTTGAGTTGCCTTCTTAGCCATTGCCTCAAGGCGGCTACGAATGTTATTTTTTATAAAATAAGCAATTACAAAAGATGGCACTACTGAATCTAGCTCAACTAAGCTATCGTATTTGAAGACTGTTTTAGCTTTCTCAGATACAAGTCTCCACGTGCCTTTATAGAATTTAGCATCGCCACTAATTTGTTCGAAACTAATTAATTGATATGGGGTCTCGGTATATTCAACCAAGGATTTCAGCTCAACCTGAAAAAAAAGAATCTCTTCCTCTATCGCCCTGTATACGCGAACTTTATTGGCAGTTCGTGAAATGATCTGCGCATCAACAATACCAGGAATATTTTTTGAGGCTTCATAGTCGGTAAGGAATGTGTAAGCACTACACATATTAACTGGTACTGCATAAGTAGCGCTGATTTGCAAGCGTCCTCCTAAGGAGGTAACTGTCACTTTTACATCATAAGGATTAGTGCTGTCTTGAGCATGACTCGATATTAAAAAAAAAGTTGCTGCGAAGAAACTAAATAATTTTAAGTGCATTAACTTCAAGTTAAATATCTCGTACCTCAACACCCTTCCAAAAAGCAATATATCCTGCGATATTATTAGCCGCCGCCTTTGGCTCAGCATAATACCAAGCAGCATCTTTATTGACTTGGCCATTTGCCTCAATATCATAATAACTAGCAGTACCTTTCCAAGAGCAAACTGTTTTTTTATCTGATTTCTTAAAAAATTCCATATTTAATGCCGTAGATGGGAAGTAATAATTACCCTCCACCACAATAGTCTGATTTGAATCTGCCAAGATTGTCTTATTCCAAATTGCTTTCATCACTTACCTTTTTTATTGAGGATAAATCGAATTACTATTGCTGGTTGAATTTGCCTATCTTGGTCTGTTTAGCCGCTTCCCAAGGACTATCTATTAATTTTCAAATTCACCAGCCACAATGCACTTGGTCCAAATAATTTAGAAATTTGATGTCTATTTCTAGCAAAAAACCGATAGGCTACCTTTAGGCTGGGCTGAAGTGTTTTTCTGGAGAATAACCAAGCTAAAAAAGATAAGCGTGCCCGGCAATAAGCCTCGGGGAAAACAGCAACTCCATGAATGATTGACCCATCTTCATATTGAGCGTACATTGCTGCCAATGCTTGTTCGCACGTAACGCCAATACTAAGAGGATCATATCGAGTGGAATGAATATCAATAAAATTTAAGAGGCCTGCTTCATTTCGGCTGGATAAAAAACGAATTTCTGCCTGACATAAGGGGCATTTACCATCATAAAATAAGGTAAGTGTTTGCAATTTTTTTGACATTCAGTAAGTGTAAGACCAATTTACTAAAGCTGCTTGCAGGCATATCATGCTTAATTTTTAGAAGATAAATCAATACCCTCAATAGGACGCCATGGGATTACTGCCTAAACCATTCCGCGCTTTAGTCATTGGCTCATCTGGAACTATCGGCTCTGCTTTTATGAGGCTGCTTGAAAATAATCCTGCTTGTGTAAAGGTGGAGGGCATCAGCCGTCACTCTATTTACCCTATTGACTATCGTCTACCAGAAACGATTGAATCTTCTGCCCACAGTCTTGCTGCCCTAGGGCCATTTCAGCTCATTATTAATACAATTGGCTTATTACATTCTGAAAAATGGATGCCTGAAAAGAAATTGGCTGACTTGAATCATGCTCAATTAAATGAGCTAATGAATATTAATGCCATTGGCCCAGCATTAACCATCAAAAACTTCTCAAAACTGTTGGATCCACAAAATAGCGTAATGGCTACCCTCTCGGCTAAAGTTGGCAGTATTGAAGATAATCGGCTTGGGGGCTGGTATAGCTATCGTGCTTCTAAAGCAGCATTAAATATGTTGATTAAAACAGCGGCCATTGAACTCAAAAGAACAAAGCCAAATATTGCTTTAATCGCCTTACATCCTGGTACTGTCAATTCCAATCTATCGAAACCATTTCGTGGCCAAGAAATTGGCAGGAATGCAGATGATGCCGTCAAGGATATGTTTCATGTCTTAGAAAGCGCTACCAAAGAAGACTCTGGCAGCTTTCTTTCTTATTCAGGAGAAAGGCTACCCTGGTGAATAGTAAAGCAAGATGGAAATTCAAGCCTGCTAAATCTTTTTTTTACTGCTGTGCTTTATTGGCTTTAAAGGCAACCGCTGCGCCTGGTGCAAGGACAATATAGGCACGTTTCCATGGTGCAGAGCCGACTAATTTCCAAGAATGCCCAGTGCCAGTTGAATCTTCGGCCAACAAGATATCACCTGGATTAATGGTGAAGCGCTCATTATTGCGCGTGACAAAATCTAAAGTGCCGGTTAAGGTAATGACAATCTGCCTTACAGGGTCATTATGCCAATCATATTTACCCCCCTCGCTTGTTTCTTGAAATGAAATCGTTTGAGCTGTAAATGCTGATGAAAGTACATCACCGCGATTATTTTTTAAATTCAAATCAATCACGCCCTCTTCAAAATACGAGTTATTGTCTGCGCCTGTCCATAAACGGATACATCGAATCACGTTAGTTCCTCCAGAGAATTTTCATATGCTACCCCAAGCCACGCCTTAATTGTAATGAAACTGGCAATTGAACCCGAGCATACTGTCATAGGTTTATTTAATTAAACTCGTAGGAATATTTGCAACATAGCCATTCAATGCAATCGGACCCGGTAAATAGGTTCCTAAAAGATTATTTTGGTAAACAGTATTGGCATATTGGGTTGTTGCTCCAGGAAAGACTGCTTGGACCCATGTTGGGGTAGTTGTAAATCCAGCCGTTTTTAAGGGTCCTAAAATGGTTCTAGTCATGCTGACCAAAGCACATGAAACGGCACCGCCTGAGGTTACTTGACCAAACCCAGCCAAATAATATCCGCCGTTGCCATTAGTCGTAATACCTTCAAAATGGGTCAAAGCTGAAGCCTGGTTATTGTAGGTATACGTTGTTGTATTAGTTATAACCCCCGTACTTGAATCGTAATCAAGAATATAGGCCTGCTCTTTGGTGGATATATCGGTATAACCACCAACAATGGTGTAACTGTTACCACCATTGTGCCAAACACCATAAGCGGTCACCGCATTGTTGGCATCAGTTACTACTTTAAGATCGGTAAATTGGCCAGTACTAATTTGGTAAATAAAAGCCCGCAATTTGCCGAGCGGCGTCTCATATCCCCCAACCACCAGATCATTCATAACACTATGTGGAATGGTTTGACGAGCGCTCGGATAATTCAGCGTGACATATCCAGAAGTCGGATTATTCGTGACAGACCCAGTATAAATAAAGCCCTGTTGATTGGCATTTTGAGTAGTGGTATAGCTACCAACTAAGTTCACTGCACCATTTGCAAGATTGTCAACACTATATGAATTAGTACTGCTAATAGTAGCTCCAGTAGAAGAGGGAAAGGGCATCGTATAGTATGTGCCGCCTCCAGTAAGGGGACCTTTATAGAGCTGGGCTATATATGTTGTCCCTACTATGGTTGCTCCAGTAATGTAAACATCAGTGGAATTATCAACACCACGAATACCAGTCAAGCTCATATAATTTGCTGCAGTAGCTATGGGGTTATTCAGAGTAGTGTAAGTAATAGCTGTTGAAGAACTACTAGTCCCGTCGCCGCCACAGGCTGCTAATACACTAGCGATAACAATGCTAATTAAAAAAATACTTCGTTGCATTGCTGATGTCATGAAAACTCCATATAAAGGGTCGGCGATAAGTTAATAAAATATTTAGTAATGATTTATCCATTATTACATATATGTCAAAATTTATGAAAATTAGTTTAGCCGGCGCTGAAAATCTATAATAAAAGGTGTACAGTTATCGTTTAAATAAACAATTAACTCAAGTGACTAAATTTTTACTTTCTTTACAGATTCTAGTTTCTACGCTTTACTACTTAAGCGCGCCTTTCAATTTAACTTTTTTTATCTATCTTTTCTGGTCTATCAATTTCTGTTCAGTAATCTATTTGTTGATCAATGCAAATAAACTCCATGCTCCCTTGTTACAAACCCTAAAAAAGGCACGCTTAATTTTTACAGCTTCAGTTGTGTTTTTAGAATTAGCGATTAATTTAAACTCGAACTCTTATGCGGCAGATAATTTTCACGGGCTGGTAAGTGATGCAGAGGTCTTGATAACGGGCATTATCTTAGGGGTACTTTGGTTTCATAACATTACCGCACCAATTAAGAAAAAAATTAATTAATTCACATCCCTGGCTAATAGAAGTGAAACGTTTGAGCCACCAAAGGCGAAGGAATTACTCATTGCATAAGGAATCGGTATTTCAGCGGATCTTAATGGCAAGAAATTGAGATCGCAGTCAGGATCGGGTATTTCCAAGAATGCGGTTCCAGGAGCAATTCCTTTTTGCATTGCTTGAATAGTAATCAGCAACTCTAATGCGCCTGCGGCTCCAAGAGTATGCCCATGAATGGCCTTAGTTGAGCTAATCGATAGGCGTTTGGCGCCCTCATCTCCAAATATTTTTTTAAGGGCAATGGTCTCGGCAATATCACCAACTTGCGTGGCAGTACCATGAGCATTAATGTAAACCACCTCGGCAGAGTTAAGGCGGGCCTCTTCTAAGCTTTGCTGCATTGCTTTAGCCTGACCCAGAGGATCTGGCTTGGTAATGTGTGATGAATCTGAGCAAGTGCCATAGCCAATAATTTCTCCAAGGATAATAGCGCCACGCTCTTTTGCGCTAGACCATGATTCCAACATAATTGCAGCAGCTCCCTCACCCAATACAAAGCCACTACGATTTTTTGAAAATGGTTTGCAAGAATTGGCAATATTTTCGAGATCAGGAGTGGCAAGTGTTTTCAACGCCTCCCAAGACTTAATCGACGCTGCAGTAAATAGACTCTCTGCACCGCCTGCAATTGCGCGATCACAGTAACCATGTTTGATGCTACGATAAGCCTCGCCGATCGCATGCGCTGAGGAAGCACATGCTGTGGCATAAGTCATTGAAGGGCCTTTAAAACCCGTCTTCAATGAAATTAATGCCGCTGAACCATTCGCCATTACACCAATAACAGTAAAAGGTCTAACACGCTCCTTCTGTTTGATAAAAATATCCTCGAAGGCACTTTCAACCGTATTTGCGCCCCCAAAACCAGTGCCCCAAAAAATTCCGCAACGATCTAATGTTTTCTCGGGCAGATCCTTTAGCCCAGAATGTTCAAGCGCTTCTCTTGCCGCACTCCAAGATAACTGCGCCACACGATCGAACATGCCTTGTGATGAAGCATCCAATTGGATTGGCAGTGGATTGGCGACTAAACCAGCACAGGCTAAATCAACGGGGATAGCTAGTGCTTTATTAAGGCTGGTTATTCCGGACGTACAAGTAGCGGCTTTTTGAAATTGAATAGCTGCACCAACGCCTAAACAAGAAACTGCACCTAAACCAGTAATAACCACACGATTGGGCTGTGAATCTACACTCACTTTATTTTGCAGAATCAATTAAATCTGCGACATCTTGAAGCGTGGTGAGATTAATAGTTTCATTCGGAATCCGCACTTTAAAATGATCTTCTAGATCAAATAATAATTCTATTTTTCCAAGGGAATCAATCTCCAGTGACTCTAAAGTCATATCTGGACTAATATCATCGATATTTTTATCAAAGCGATCCGCCACTTGCTGAAGCAGAATTTTCATTGTTTCAGACATTATTTTCTTTTTTCAATGCATTCATGAGCTCATTATCGCGGTGCAATAAAATTAAATAGCGCGAGTCTGCAACCAATAATAGTAATTTCGTTTTATACCGCTCACGTTGCAGATATTCAATCAATAATATGCACGTAAAACCCAGTGCAAAGTTTAACGCCCATTGTTGCAAATCGTGAAAGCTGAATTCAAATTCTCCAAAGGGGGCGACAAACCAATAATTAGCATAAAGGGTGCCACCAATAATAAAAACTAAGGCAGGCAAAAAACCAAAGGAATATGCTAAAAAGATCGCTATTAAATAGTAGAACTTATAAGGATTTTCACTATAGAAAACTTGCCCTAAAGCAAATAAACCCCAAGTTATCAAAAAGAATGCCAGAAGGGTTACGGGGTAAATAGCCCGCTTGGGCACCGCGCACCAATTATTGGCATTTTTTATTTGCATTGCCTACCCTTCCCAAAAAAGCCTAAAATATCTTTACATGCATACATTCGCAGCTACTCCAAGCTCTAGCCCATTAATTGTACTATTTCATGGGCTTTCTTCTTCCCCGCTCGAGTTAAGCTATTTGGCTAATGTCCTCAGGAAGAGTGGCTTTCGTGTTGAAACCCCTACTTTTAATGGCTATAACTTTGGTGATCATGCTGGTAATTGGAATGATTGGCTTAATGAGGCAGTTAATTATGTGAGTAATTTACAGATGAAAGAGTCGCTACCCATCTCTCTTGGTGGAGTTTCACTTGGGGCAACTTTAGCGCTCGGTGTTGGCTCTAGGCTAGATAATATTCATGCAATTCTGTGCCTATCTACTACCTTAAATTACAACGGATGGGCCATTCCTTGGTACCGAATTTTTGCTAAATTAGGAATATGGCTTGGCTTAGGAGGGCGATTTAAATACAAGGAACGAGATCCCTTTGGGGTTAAAAATATTCAAATTCGAGCCTACATTAAAAAAGCGATGTCAAACCATCAGATTTCAGAAATTGGCGGGTCATATATGACGCTTAACCATATTTATCAAGCGAATCAATTGTGCTCTTATGTGAAAAAAAATCTAGCTTATGTTACTGCTGCAACATTAACTATTCATGCGGTAGATGATGAGATTGCGCATCCAAATAACGTTGAATTGTTGAATCAGTCAATTAGCTCTGAACTCAAGAGATCTATTTACCTTGGGAATAGCTATCATATGATAACGGTTGATAATGAACGCGAAACCGTTGCTTATGAGTCAATTGCTTTTTTAAAAGAAACGTATGACATCTTGTCTAATTCAAAAATTAGAAACAAAATTATTTCTCCTGAACTGCAGCGTTTTTTAAGGGTGGAAAAGTCGCATCAAGAGCTCAATAAATTGACTTAAGGAATTGGCTTGTGCTAACTTCTGAGACGTCAATCATTGCTCTTATTGCAGTTACTGGTTTTTTTATTGGCTTAGAAAAAATTCGCCCATTACATCGTTATAGCCCAGATAAATCCTGGCTTATAAGGCTGTTTATCTTCGGCAGTCTTGGAGTACTACTGACAATAATAATTGGTATATTTTTGGTTCCTCATTTGGGCGCCATCGTAATATTTCCAAATTTTTCAACGCAATTTTTAAAAACTCCCCCCTGGCTGAATGGCCTCTTTGCCTATGTTTGCATTACTTTTTTTGTTTATTGGTGGCACCGCCTTCGACATCACAATAGTTTAATCTGGAAAATATTTCATCAAATTCACCATAGCACCCATCGTATTCAAGCTCTAACTGCGCTGTATGCTCACCCCAGTGATTTCTTAGCGAATGCCCTCATTATTAATGTTGTTGCCTACTCTTTTCTGGGATTAAACATTGAATCTGCAGTCTGGGCATCTCTTTGGGTTAGCATCTTCGAACTCTGGGAGCATACCAACACCCCTACCCCACATTGGCTAGGCTATTTCATTGTCAGACCTGAAATGCATCGCATTCATCATGAACGCAATCGCCATACTAATAATTATGGCCTACCTATTTGGGATATTCTTTTTGGCACCTATGAAAACTCATCTCGCCTAGTAGAATGCGGCTTTGAAATTGATTCGGAGCGCAAAGTAATGCATATGCTCTCTTGCCGCGATATTAAATAAAGTAATTTTTACTTAATGCGTTGCTTCTTCTTTCTTCTTTTTTTTACCTCTTCTTTTTTTTGCTTGGCTCAAGATAAACCCTATGATGATGACATTCCTGATCATTTAGTTGGTGACATTGGTTTAGCAACTTATACCTCTAATTTACACCTTGGTACTTATGGTACGCAGACATTTGTTGCGCCCTATGTTTTTGCTAACTATAAAAGAGCTTTTGCAAGAATTGATATGTTCGGTATTAAAACAGCCAAAATTGGTTATGGGTACCTTGAGGTAACTGGCAAAGCAATTCTCGATAACTTCGTGGTTAAATCGCCCTTCACAACCACAACTATTGTTAAGCGTTACCCCATTCCCATTGGGATTGGCACCTTCCAAGAAACACCAATTGGGGGATTTCTTATCAATGCTTACCATGACTTTAGTCAATCTAAGGGGGCTTTATATGATTTTTCCTACTTCGGTGAGCTTGAAATAGTTCGTAAAATAACCCTGTATCCCCAACTCGGTATTGAAAGACAGTCGAGCCAATATGCAAACTATTACTATGGTTTAAATAACCAACAAGCGAACACCATCGGCTACCAAAGCTATACCGCTCCTGCTACTAATAATTTAATGTTAGGTTTCTTATTAGAAGTGCCAATTATTGAAGATTGGTATATTAATATTTATGGCAAACGCAAGTGGATGGGAAGCGGAATTAGCAATAGCCCGGTCATGAACCGAACATTTGAAGACAACCTATTTATGGCATTAGCTTACCGATTTAAGTAATTTGTATAGGAAAAAATAATCACAAGGGGTTTGGTTCAAGTGGGTTGCTTTTTTTGTCCCATAAAAAACCCTGCATAATACAAGCCGATACTAACCAATATCAAGCACATAATTTTATCGAAATAGGCGTACTGATCTACTGTGATAAAAAAATAAATAGAAAATAAAATTGTCACAGAAAAAATAATCACTGCAACCCATTTCTGCAGCCCCGTCAAGGGTGGGTTATATATTTGAAAAACATTAGCAACTACCTCTGAATCCTTCACCCCTTCGTCATTGGGCCTCCAAGTAGGACCCTTAAAGAAGATTTTGAGTTTCGTTATCAGCCCAGAATAGTTGCGACTTTTCTTATATAGGTTAATAAATACTGAACCAAGCGCCCATAAAGGATTCCAAGAATTTAAGGGGGTTTGGGTGCCATAGATACAGGCGCTTTTTTCTTCCCGATAAGTGCCAAAAATTCGGTCCCAAATGATTAAAACTGCGCCAAAATTTTTATCAATATATTCGTCGTTGATTGCATGATGCACTCGATGATTCGAGGGTGAAGAAAAGACGCTATCAAACCATCCTAATTTGCCGATATGTTCAGTGTGCATCCAGAATTGATAAATTAATACAAATAGACCAATTAAAACAAATTGATATGGTGGAATTCCGAGTAGCGCCATGACTGCAAAAAAGAAGCAGGCAATAATGGGGAAAAAACTTTCCTGTCTTAAAGCAGTAGAAAAGTTAAATAATTGACTTTGGTGGTGGACGACATGAGAACCCCAAAGCAGAGCAGATTGGTGGCTGACCCGATGAAGCCAATAATCTATAAAGTCATATATTAGAAATGCAATGATCCAGCCATACCAGCTTTCCCAAAAAAGCGTAAACGATCTTGCTCCAAAATATATGTAGAGTAATTCATAAGCCCCAATTTGAAAAAAAACCAGGCAAAGCAAAATAGACTGGCTTAGTAGTCCCTGGCTGATGCTGCTGATGGTATCGTTTAGCCGATAAGTATTTTTAGCAATTGCTAAGCCATAAAAAAATTCGCCCAACATAAAAATGCTGAAAATGGGGATGGCTATTAGGATAATCTGATTTAGTAACTGTTCGTTCACCCAGCAATTTTAATAGAAATTTAATTGACCTGATTTACTGTTTACTTAGCTATCCAGAATAATATATAGTATTAAAAAAAACGATAGCAAATAATAAAACATAAGAGGCCAAGCATGAAGTTAACCATTAACGAGCAAATATACAACGTCGATGTCGAGCCTAATATGCCCCTTTTATGGGCAATTCGGGAGTTCGTCGGCCTTACAGGCACCAAATATGGTTGTGGTATTGGGCAATGTGGGGCCTGTACAGTCTATATGAATGGCGAACCTGTGCGTTCCTGCATGATTCCCGTCTCTGCGGTCGGTGGTAAGAAAATAACGACTATTGAGGCGCTCTCTAAAGATAGCTCGCATCCTGTGCAAAAAGCCTGGATTGCACTAGATGTTCCTCAGTGCGGATACTGTCAATCTGGTCAGATCATGGCCGCTGCCGCTTTGTTGAAAAAGAATCCTAGGCCAACCGATCAGGATATTGACAAAGCCATGTCTAATGTTTGTCGCTGTGGTACTTATCAAAAAATTCGCGATGGCATTCATGTCGCCTCTGGACAGAAGACGTTAGTAGATATTTTGGCTCTGTATGCAGCCTCTCCTCAGAGTCGTGGTTAGGAAAAAATATGAGACTAATTGACCAAACTCCAAATCTTGATAACGCTTCGCGTCGTCAATTTATTATTAAGGGCACGCTTGCTGGCGGTGGTTTAATGCTCGGGCTTGGTGCACTGCCTGAATATGCTCTGGCTCAAAAAAATAATGCCTATGACCACAATAGCCCATTAAAAATTGGCGCACCAGAGGTAAATGCTTGGGTCAGTATTAAGCCAGATGAAACTGTTCTGATCCGCATTGCCCGCTCAGAAATGGGCCAAGGTACAAGAACAGGTTTAGCGCAGATGGTTACTGAAGAGCTCGAGTGTAATTGGAAAAATGTCAGTACAGAGTCACCAACTCCGGGGCATAGCCTAGCCAGAAAACGAACATGGGGCGAGCATGGTACCGGTGGCAGTCGTGGTATTCGTATTTCTGAAGACTATGTGCGTCGCGGTGCAGCAGCAGCGCGAATAATGCTGATGCAAGCAGCAGCGAATAAGTGGGATGTTCCAGTCAGCGAATTGACGGTAGATAAAGGGATCATTACTCACGCCAAAACAGGTAGGCAAATTAGCTATGGACAAGTTGCCGAGCTTGCCTCTACTTTAAGTCCTCCCGACCCTAAAGCTATTACCTTAAGAGATCCGCGCACCTGGAAGGTCGCGGGGCAACCTTACGCCCGTATTGACACCGCAAATAAAGTCAACGGCTCTAAGGTATTTGGTGCAGATTTGCAATTGCCTGGCATGCTTTGTGCCGCTATCAAAGCATGTCCCGTTTTTGGTGGCAAGTTAGTGAGCTTTAATGAGGCTCAAATTAAAAATATGCGTGGGGTTAAAGGCGTTGTACAGGTAAGCGATAAGTCGGTAGCGGTAGTTGCAGATTCTTGGTGGCGCGCTAAAACAGCGCTAGACGCTTTACCTATCGTCTGGGATGAAGGCAAAGGCGCAAATGTATCTTCAGCTGGTATTAACAAAACACTTAGAGAAGCTCTAGATGAAGAAGGTAACTACTGGCAGCGAAAAGAAGGTGATGCCCTAGGCGCTATTCAAGGCTCACCTAAAAAAGTGGAAGCAATCTATTTCACTCCATATCGTGCCCACGTCAATATGGAGCCCATGAATGCCACAGTCAAAATTTCAGGGGGTCAGGCTGAAGCATGGGTTCCCACGCAAAATGGGGAAGGTTCTCATGCTGCGCTCTCTGAGGCTACGGGTATTCCGCTTGATAAATGCGAGATCTATAAATTAGATTCAGGTACAGGCTTAGGACGTAGGGGCTCTACACAAGATTATGTAACCCAAGCCGCTAAAATTGCGCAACAATTTCCAGGTGTGCCTATCAAATTAATCTGGAGTCGTGAAGAAGATATGACTCATGATTTTTATCATCCCATTGCGATGGCAAAAATGACTGCTGGCATAGATTCATCAGGAAATCTAACGGGTATGCATATTAAGGTTTCTGGCCCGTCGATTAATGCCACGCTTGCACCACAGAATATTAAAAATGGTAAAGATGAACGGCAACTTCAAGGTCTTTATGAGAAGGGTCCCGATGCACAGCTGGGCTATCAATTTCCGACGCTGTTAACTGAATATGTCATGAGAAATACGCATATACCCGTTGGTCCATGGCGTGGTGTCAATACAAATCAAAATGCGATTTTCATGGAATGCTTCATGGATGAGTGTGCTAAGGCAGCAAATAAAGATCCACTACTTTTTCGACAAGCATTGATGCAAAATCATCCCAAGCATTTGGCCGTCTTGAATGCAGCAGCGCAGAAAGCAGATTGGGGAAAACCACTTCCGCCCGGGGTGTATCGAGGTATAGCTCAGTTTATGGGATATGCTAGCTATTCTGCGTGCGTGGCCGAAGTATCGATGCAAGGTAATACCGTCAAAATCGATCGATTAGTTTTTGCCCTCAATTCTGGTCATGTAGTTAACCCCTATTTAGCACGCGAACAAATTGAAGGTTCGGTAGTGATGGCATTGGGAGCGATTTTCAATCCCGAAATCACTGTAGAAAATGGGCGTATCGTGCAAAAAAACTTGGATGCCTATCCATTGCTGGGCCTTGCCTCAACTCCACGCATCGAATCTGTCTTAGTGCCTAGTTTTGACTTTTGGGGTGGTGTTGGAGAGCCTACTATTTGTGTAGTTGGCCCTGCCGTAGCCAACGCAATTTCAGCGGCAATCGGCAGGCCTGTGCGTAACTTTCCCTTAAGTAAAGAGGGGCTGAAGTTAGCTTAATTGTCCGACGTCAGCAACTATGAGACAAATAGGGGCACTTGATTAAAGGAGGATTTTGGTTCATCTTCTAACATAAGGAATGAAGATGAACATCAAATCCAATCAACCTAAGAGCCCTGCTGAGCAGGTGGTTAAAGACATCCGTAGAGCAACTAGGCGCCAAAAATTCCGTCTTAGGGCTATATCAAAAAGATGGTGGGCTGTAACTTACGTTAATGTAAATTTAAGATTACCTAATTTTTAATTCGAAGGCTGGGTATTTTCATCAATAAGCTAAACTATTGAAAATTAACGATACTGGTACATGGTGAAAAAATACATAGTTACTTGCTGTATCTTGATTACCAGTATTCTCTCTGGTAATAATTCTTGGGCTGAGGAGTGGCCTAAAGATCGACCTATTCGCATTATTGTGCCGCAGGCAGCAGGCGGCACTAATGACATCATTACCCGAATAATTGCGATTGAGTTAGGTAAAGCCTTAAATCAGTCCATTGTTATTGAAAATAAGCCCGGAGCTTCCGGCGCTATTGGGTTGCAGCTGGCCGCTAATGCTATTCCAGATGGCTATACCTTTGCCATTGCCTCCGACAGTTCTGCCATCCTAAGCGCCACCAGAGAGTCCTTAAGTTGGCGCCTAGGGAGAGATCTAATTGGCGTCGCCTTAATAGGCGATCAACCCATTGGGATCGCAGTGTCAAGTCAAACGCCCTACCTTACATTAGCAGACCTATTGAATGCGGCAAAAAGTAAGCCAGGGACTATTTCATATGGAACCTCTGGCCAAGGTACAAACCAGCATTACATTGGTGAGTGGTTAGCAAAATCAGCAGATTTCAAATGGACGCACATTCCATATAAAGGCGGCGGACAAGCAATTATCGATCTGACCGGGGGCACAACCCCTGCCGCAGTTTTAGGTTTTGCGCCCCTACTTTCACAACAAAAGAAGGGGGGAATTCGCATTTTAGCCCTTACTAGCGCACAACGAAATCCTAATGCCACAAATGTGCCAACTTTAGCTGAATTAGGTTTTAAAGATATTATTATTACGCAGTGGGTGGGAGTCGTTGCCCCTAAAAATCTACCCCCAGCGATTCTCAATAAAGTTTCTAAAGAAATTTTATTGATTTTAGAAAAGCCCGAGATAAAACTAAAATTACTTGATGTTGGATTAACAGCAAGGCCTATGCCTGCAAGTGAATTTGAGGTATTTTTAAAAAACTCAATACAGCGCTGGATCGAATTAAATAAGATACTAAAAATTCCAGTCGATTAATATTTGCTCTTTATCGCTAATAAATTTTATAATGAAAAAAATAGATACTCAACCAAACGTTGTCTTAATACTTGCCGATAATCTTGGATGGGGCGAACTAGGTTGCTATGGCGGTGGAGCAATTCGCGGTGCGCCAACTCCCAGAATTGATGCCCTTGCCCAAGAGGGCACTCGCTTTCTCAACTTTAATGTAGAAAGCGATTGCGTTCCAACTAGATCTGCACTCATGACCGGTCGACACCCCATTAGAACTGGGGCAATTCAATCGGTTCCAGCTGGCTTACCTCAGGGGATTATCCCCTGGGAAAAAACTATGGCAGAGCTATTTTCAGAAGCAGGATATGCGACTGCAATGTTTGGCAAATGGCATTTAGGCGATAAGGCAGGCCGATATCCTAATGACAAAGGCTTTGATGAGTGGTATGGAATTCCAAGAACTACTAATGAAAGTATGTTTTTTGATTCAATTGGGTATGACCAATCCGTTGTTGAGGCTCCTTACGTGATGGAGGGTAAAAAAGGTAATCTAGCTGAAAAGAAAGAGCTATACGATTTAGAAATGAGACGAAAAATTGATGCCGAGTTAACAAAACGCAGTTGTGAATTTATTCACCGTAATGCAAATAAAAAACCATTCTTTCTTTATGTTCCATTAACTCAGTTGCACTTTCCAACCCTGCCTCACCGTGATTTTGAGGGTAATTCAAATTATGGCGACTTTGCTGATTCATTAATTGAAATGGATGCAAGAGTAGGTCAAATAATGGATGCAATTAATCAAGACGATCTCGCAGAAAATACCATATTCATTTTTGCCAGTGACAACGGGCCAGAGTATCGTCGGCCCTGGCGGGGTAGCGCAGGCATGTGGACGGGTACCTACCATACCGCAATGGAGGGCGCCCTTAGAGTGCCTCTCATCATTCGCTGGCCTAATAAAATTCCAGCTGGAAAAGTGACAAATGAAATTATTCATGTGGTAGATTTATTGCCTACCCTAGCACATATTGCTGACTTAAAAATGCCGATAGATCGACCGATTGACGGGATCGATCAAAGTCAATTTTTACTAGGCAAGGAAGAGAAATCAAATCGTGAAGGATTTGTATATTTTATAAAAACTGAACTTAGGGCCGCAAAGTGGCGTGACTGGAAAATGCATTTTGTTTGGGAAGTAGAGCCTAATGCTGGTGCCAATCATCTAGAAACACCCTATCTATTTAATATTGTCCAGGATCCAAAAGAAGAATCAGATGTGAATACGACACAGGGCTGGGTGAGGGGCCCAATTCGAAAAATGGTAATAAATTTTCAGAACTCTTTAAAAACGCACCCACCAATACCCCCTGGCGCATCTGATGACTTTAAACCAATCTGAACCATGTTTTGCTTAACCACACGAATTAGCTGTATTTAAGTCCTGAACAAGTATTAAATAGGCAAAAGTACTGGTATAAAAACGGGTTAGAAAGAACTTACGGCTTGGCTCTATGATTACTTAATTTAAATAAAAGTCGTCATATTATTAATTTGCCTCTAAAACTAACCCACCATTGGTCTCTAACTTTAATTGATCCACGTGATCAAGTTTTCTTTTACTAGCGAACTATATTAAAAAGAAGGTGGGCTGAAGTTGGCTGCAAATAAGTATGAGAATGGGTTCAGTTTTAGATGCAAAGTAACACCTAGGAAATTTTGAGAACGGGTGTGTAGCTTTAATTAATATTAACCAAGCCCAAAGTCTCTGCAGTGTTGGCCCTAATTTTTTTACAAAGGGCGGCATCTGTAATTAAAGATTCGCCATAAGATGGAATCATTTTTTTCATCTGAACTCTCCACTCGCTTGGCAGAAGTTTAGTAGGGGTCATTCGCTCTATTATATCTACCATGATCGCAACAGCTGTGGATGCACCTGGTGAAGCTCCAAGCAAGGCCACCATGGACGAGTCTTTAGATTCAACTATCTCGGTACCAAATTCTAAAATCCCAATTTTGGTGGCATCTTTCTTGATAATTTGCACACGCTGGCCAGCGACTTCAATTACCCAGTCTTTCGCATTGGCAGTTGGGTAATATTGTTTAAGTGAATTCAGTCGATCTGTACTGGATTGCAATACTTGCCCTACTAGATATTTAACAAGACTTAAGTTTGTAATACCAACAGCTGCTAGTGGCAAGAGATTGCCTGGTCGAATCGACTTGAAAAGATCGAGCCAAGATCCATACTTTAAAAATTTAGTAGAGAAGCCTGCAAAGGGGCCAAAGAGTAATGAATGTTGACCATCAATAATGCGTGTATCCAAATGAGGAACAGACATGGGAGGTGACCCTACAGAGGCTATTCCATATACTTTTGCTTCGTGCTCTCTGACTACATCTTGGTTATTGCAACGCAACCATATGCCGCTCACTGGAAAACCAGCATATCCAACCGACTCAGGAATGCCCGACTTTTGCAATAAAGGTAGCGCAGCTCCGCCCGCGCCCAAGAAAACAAATTTGGCTATTACGAAACGCTCATTACCATTGCGCTGATTTTTAATCGTAAGACGCCAACGCTGATCGGGTTCACGCTGTAGATGAATAACTTCTTCTAAAAATGTAACCCGAAAATCAGATAATTTTATTAAATGGCCTAGCAACTGCGAAGTTAATGATCCATAACTTACATCCGCCCCAGAAACAATGCGTGTTGCTGCAATTTTTTTACCAACATCTCTTCCTTTAATTAACAACGGGGCCCACTCAGCAATTTGATCTGGGTCTTCGGAGTACTCCATCCCATGGAAACAATGATGGGCACTAAGTGCCACTTGTCTTTTTTTAAGAAAAGCTACATTGTCATTTCCCTCAACAAAACTCATATGAGGCACAGGATGAATGAAAGATTGCGGTTCTGTTATTGCGCCTTTTTGAATGAGGTAAGACCAAAATTGGCGGGACAGATCAAATTCAACGTTGACTTCAAGCGCTTTAGATATATTAATAGAGCCATCAGCCTCAAGGGGGGTGTAGTTCAGCTCGCAATTGGCTGCATGGCCTGTCCCTGCATTATTCCAACTTTCTGAACTTTCTAAAGCCGCACTCCCCAGCTTTTCAATAAGCTCGATTGATAAATCTGGATTGATCTCCTTTAAGAAAACGCCTAAAGTAGTGCTCATAATTCCTGCGCCAACTAAGACGCAGTCAAGCTCGCTAATAGCTTTATATTCTTGCATTTGCTTTGGCTACTCGGCTACCCCATTCAAGTAACTCAATAGAGCAATCATCTCTACTCAGAGAGCATTCGATTAACACTGGACCACCCTCATGCACCAAGGCTTGTTTAATTGCACTACTTAGTTCACCAGCCGTATTAGCACGAATACCAAGGCCATTGCCTTTGCCTGCATTAAAGATGTTGATTAAGCCCGCATAGTCCCAATTTTGAATATTGTTATAAGGCCCATCATGAATCTCTACTTCAATGGTGTAGCCGCCATTATTCATAAGAAAAATAATAGGGTTGACCTTGTAGCGAATCATATTGGATAGCTCTTGAGCCGTTAACTGAAAAGACCCATCACCAATTAGCGAAATGACTCTACCCCCAGGCTTACAGCCCAGAGCGGCTCCAAATGTAGCCCCTACCGACCAACCAATTGACCCGTATTGCATTTGCACGTGATAGCGTGACCCCCTTGGTAAATGCAAAAGTTGCCCATTAAACCAAGAGTCACCCGTTTCAGCAATTAAGATAGTGTCACACGTAAGAATTCCCTGAATTTGTCTGCGTAATTCTTTTAAAGATAACTTATCGGCTGGTGCAGCTGGTGGAGTAGTTGGAGGATCAACTTTAAGGCGCAAAAATTCTTGCATAGAGTCATCATTTTTCGCTACTTTGGTAGCCAAGGCAGCCAAAAAATCACTCATTTGCACATTAGCAAAATAACCTTCTGGCATGCTAATAGAATTTTTACCAATTTTTATTGATGAGTCCTTTTTATAAAGATCAGTTCTACCTGTTGTGGTGTAGTCGGTTAACTGTACTCCCGTCATAATTTGACAGTCACTAGATTCAACAATAGCAGAACAACTTGGGCTACTGACCTCTGGCCAATAAGTGCCGATAAAAGTGGATAAATCCTCAGGTACGATTCCCTTGGCATCGGGAGTGACGACTACAGCGGATTCCATTTTGTTTGCTAGTTGTAAAAAAGACTCGCTCGCATCAGCAGTTCTAATATCAACACCTGCGATCAAGATGGGTTTAATAGCAGCATTGATGCGAGAAGCAGCTGCTGCAACAGCTGCATTTAGGGCTCTCTCATCACTCTTAGCCTTAAAACTAAAATTTTCTAAAAAAGAGTCGGTTGGGGCCGGGATAAGTTGACCAGCTAGGTTACAAGCAATTTCTAAATAAACCGGTTTTTTCTCAATCAAACAGACCTTAATAGCATCATCAATCATTCTGGCGGCATCTTCTAGGTGGCGAATCGCACATACCGCCTTCACTACCGGGGCATAGCATTGCTCTTGATGATAAATATTGTATTCACCAATAGTGTGGTGGGTTTTATAGTGCTCCGGTGAATCATTGGTATTGGGACCGCCTGATACTGCCAATAGGGATAAATTTTCAGCATATGCCCCAGCAACGGCATTTAACATACTAAGACCACCTACTGTATAAGTTACAGCGGCCATTGAGAAGCCTGCTTCACGAGCGTAACCATCTGCAGAATAGCCGGCATTAAGCTCATTACAACAACTAATCATACGCAAATTAGGCACTTTTAATAATTGATCTAATAAAACTAAATTGAAGTCCCCTGGAACAGTAAAAAAATTTCGCATCCCAGCCTGCACGAGCCGCAGCCCTAAATAAGTGCCAACGCTGACTAATGGAGAATTATTCATATCTATCTTGTTTAAAATTTAATCGATTTTTAAGGCAATCTATTAATACTAGAAAGGAAAATATTGCAGATTTATGGCATATGCCCTATTTTAGTGCAGATTAACTTAGCCAAAATTACGGCTGAACAATACTACAAAATTTTTACAATGTGCTCTTTAATGAACTGACCTGATTTTTAGTACCCCTCCCAAAGAGAGGATTTTTGATAATCTTCACCTTAAAGGTGAACTGAATCGCTACCCATATCCTAGACACTTCCCAGTCTCGCTTGGTACTACTTTTCATATACTACTGGAGAAAGCCCATTGTTGTAACCATGGCGCCTAACCGGGTTGTCCCACGGAGACTTCCTTTGGTCGTAAAACATTTTGATGTAATCAAAGATGCCCTCCCTTCTTTTGCACTACTGGCATAGGTTTTGCGTTTGATGCGCTCCCTTTTGAGTAATTGGAAGAAGCTCTCGACCACCAAGTGATTAGGTTTTCTTTTACTAGCCGACTATATTAAAAAGACGGTGGGCTGAAATTGGCTGCAAATAAGTATGAGAATGGGTTCAGTTTTAGATGCAAATTAACAACCAAAGGATTTTGCCAGCAATACGCTGTAAAGCAGACCGTTCTAATAATTTTGAACTAAAAGCACATAATTATTTCATTTAGCCTCTCTAGCCATTTGAATATTGTGGATTGAAGGTTTGAAAAAGGCTAATTATTAAAATAGCTAGAAGTAGTAATAATGAAATGAAATTCATGATTCGCTCTTTTTTGGCAGTCCATACCCACCCCAAGAAACCAATAATGGCCAAGACTACGGCTAATACAGCCAACTGAGAAAGATTTATCAATAATAGGGTTGCTATATTCCAAAAGCCTTTGGCACCTGGAACGAGATCTTGATTGACAATATATTGCTCTTTCCCGGCACCAAAAATACCGACAAATAAAGTTCCAATCCAATTAGCCCATAACGAGATATACAAGGAAACCGTGGCAATAGACTTAGTAAATCTTGGAAGAGATAATTGAGGCCACATCCAAGCAAAAGAAAAGAACACTAAAGCTTGTAATGCTCCAATTAGGTGCGCCTGTAAGATGCCTATTTTTGCTAATGCATAGGGCGAATAAATTGGCGCTAAAAGCCCAAGCACCAACATGATGAGTCCGGATATCAAAAACCGTTTATCGTATTGAGAGTTCATTTAATCCTCAAAAATATGGTGTTAGTAATACTACTGCAGTAATAAATTAAATGGCCAAAAATATAGGCATCGATCTTTGTTTTAATATTAGGTATCTAGTAATATATTTGCAAAAGAGGTGCTATTAACTGCCTCATATTGCGCAAAAGCCAGTCAAGCGTTACTTAAAGTAACGCTCAAAAGATAAAACCCCCACTATTGCTAGTGAGGGTTTTTATGGTGTGCCCAAGAGGACTTGAGCCTAGGACTAAAGGATTCCGGAACTAATATTATTGGCCTTACTCAGCTCTATTTTCTTGAATAAATCTCTGCCGATGCAATTGCGCCGCCGGAGTTTCCTCCCACGCTTGCGCCACCCACTATTAAGACATCACCATTTAATAAACGCGCTTCTGCATGACGCCAGCGAGGTACTGTCATAGATCCAGTAACAGAAAAGGTGCCTGTAATTGGATCATAAAGCTCTGCAGAAGAAAGGACATTTGTCAGATCGTATCCACCTGCAATCAAAACCTTGCCGTCAATCAACAGTGTGGATGTTTGTCGACCAGTTGGAGTGTTCATTGACCCCGTATAAGAAAAAGTACCAGTTTGTGAATTGTATAAACTAGCAGAGGCAAGGACAGAATTATTTTCACCATATCCGCCAACAATCAGTACTTTTCCATCTAACAAAAGATTGGCCGTTGGAAAGCGTCGAGGTGTACCCATTGAGCCAGTCACACTAAATTTACCAGTAATAGGATCGTAAATTTCTGGTGCATCTAAATTGGTTCCATTATAGCCGCCAGCTATTAATACGTTACCGTTATTAAGAAGGGTTGCTGTTGCGTTTCGACGTGCAGTAGACAATGATCCGGTAGAAGAAAAGGTTCCGGTAGTAGGATCGTAGATTTCAGCGCTAGCAAGAGCACAGCAATTGCTATCGTAGGAATATCCACCTACAACCAACACCTTTCCATTATTGAGTAATGTTGCTGTTGGGTTTACACGTGGGGTACTCATGTTGCTGGTTACCTGCCACGTAGTAGATGCGGGATTATAAATTTCAACAGTACTAATACCAGTTCCATCAACACCCTCACCGCCAGCTACAAAAATACGCCCATCTAAAAGTCGCACAGAGGCTGCTGCGTAGCGCGGATTTGTCATCGATCCAGTAGCGCTAAATGTTCTTGAGGTAGGGTCATAGAGATCAGCAGAGGCAACAGCGATACTTGCAGGTCCCACTCCACCCGCCACCAGTACCCGACCATCGGCCAATAAATTCGCCGTTGGCATAGAGCGAGAAGTTGTCATCATGCCAGTTGCAGTAAATGTACCCGTAGTGCTAGATGATGTCGATGATCCTGAATCTCCATTACCACTGCAAGAAACTAGGAAAGCGGCAATGAAGGTAGATAAAGTCAATAAGACAAATTTTTTCATATGTAAAGCTCTATTAAAATTTAGGTTGGCGGAACTTTAATTTACAAAAGAAATAGCAAGGTAAATTCTAAATTATTTTATTATGAAATAAAGCGGGGGTTTACTTTTCTGGTGAGCCCGTCAGAAGTTGAACGGGGCTAGAGAATTGAATGGTACCCGCTTATCTAGGTCGGTAAATGCCCTGTCTTCACAAAGATAGTGCAGCCCTCTTTACTGAAGGGTTGGTGCTGACTCATATGAGGACTTCTGATCCATGATCCAGCGGGGTAACGGCCATGCTCATCCTCAAATACCCCATCAATCACAAAGATCTCTTCTCCACCGTAATGCCGATGTGGATTGAAATATGTTTGCGGCGCCCATCGAACTAAAGTAGACCCGCTACCCTGCTGCATGAGAGGCGGGGGTGTACTAAATTTTGTGTAAACGGTCTAATAATGGGTAAAAGCCCACTCCATAGGAGTAATGATGATGACCGAAGCAGCAAAACGAGCAGTACCCCAAGAACTCATT
>Ga0214919_10002392_pt1 | contig 29552 bp, 26 predicted proteins | sample LL1503_MetaG_FD_177994 | JGI IMG/M metagenome (GOLD analysis project Ga0214919, IMG submission 177994) | Freshwater microbial communities from Lake Lanier, Atlanta, Georgia, United States - LL-1503 | ecosystem: Environmental > Aquatic > Freshwater > Lake | place: USA: Georgia | collected... | reverse complement strand
CGCGATATCATGGCCGAATGCCCCAGCCCCGTCGCACCTAAGCAGCTGCGCGACTTGCGCATTCGCTTAGTGGAAGACGAACCAAAGGCCTAAGCTGAGTTTCGTCGTGAATTAATGCCATCCCCGCAAGGAGGGATGGCCCTTCCCCATTGACCCCTCGTCCGCCCTCCCCTTTGTTCTGCGCCATGACCGACTCTTCGCCTTCGCCCACCCCGCTGCCTCACATCTTCGGCGAGAGCTATGAGTTCAATGAAGTCCGCGCTTTTCTCGGCGGCGACCCTAAGCCCCCTAATTTCGTAATCCATCGCAACGGAGAAGTCATCGGGCTCTGCTTGGGCTTGGGCTGGAATCCACGCGCTGAAAGCGAACCCTGCGAAGTCTGGGTCGGCCGCAAAGGCGACCAACCCAAGTGGGGTATCAAACTCTCCGAAACCAAAGGCCTGTTGCCCGTTTATGTCCGTCGCACCGAAGGCGGAAAATGGTTTTATAACGGCGAATTCCAAGTAACCAGCGACAGCACGGATCCAGCGATCATCCGGCCGCGCCTTCAACCGCCGACGATCGTCGCCATCGCACAATTGGTCTTCCTCAAACGCATCAATCCGCCGGCAGCCCCCACGCCGCCCGCCGAAGTCGTCGCCTGATCCGTCCCGTATGACCACGCCGCAAAATCACCCGCGCGACCCATTGCATGGCATCACGCTGCAAAAGGTCCTCGAGTCCATGGTCGAAAAATATGGCTGGCACGAACTGGCGCACCGCATCCCAATCCGCTGCTTCATGTTCGACCCCTCCATCAAATCGAGCCTGATTTTCTTGCGCAAAAACCAGTGGGCCCGGGAAAAATTAGAGAACTGGTACGTCGGTGATATCCGTAAGGCGCAAGGATTTGGGCTTTAGAATAGTTGATCGGTTGAACAGTTGGCCGGTTGGCTAGAAAAAGGTCCGTTCAGCCAAGCTAAGGTGAGCATCCCTCCGGCCCTCCGGTCAACGGGTCAACTGGCCCTCACTCATTTGCTGATCTTCCACTTCGCCTGACGGAGAACGGCCTTGCCGAGGTCTTTCATATTTTCGTACCAGACGGTAAGCAAGGTGCCGTCAGCCAACTCGACGGTCGAAGGATAGCCTAAATCGCCAGCGGCCCCGTCGCCGGAGATGATCATGGGCTCGCTCCACGTGCGACCCTGATCCGTACTCATGCGCGCCTGATTGCCAAAGGGTTTACGGCGGTGACCATAAGTCATGAGCAGACGACCGTCGCGAAGTTTTAGCAATTGGGAGGGAATGCCAAAGGTGATCGGACGCGGAATCGTCCAGGTCTTGCCACCATCGGCGGATTCCGTCTGCAAAGTCCAATTAGGATCGAACTTCCCTTCGTGTCGGATCTGCACGACGATGCGCCCGTCATCCGTCTCGATAGCATGAAGTTCATGATACCCGCGGGCGACGTCATCGCCAGGTCGGCCTGAGATCTCGCTCAACCAAGTCCAGGTGAGACCATCATCCTTGGATTCGGCCGCACCGATACGATGTTCCTTGGTCCACAGTTCTTTGCCGACATACAGTAAACGCCCGTCCTTGAGCTGCGTCGGTCCATGCGGGCTGTTGACGATCGTGGCGATGATGGGCGACCAAGACGTGCCGCCGTCGGTCGAACGGATTACCCACTCACCGAGCGCAGCCTTACGCTCTTCCGGGCTCAAGCGATCCCGCACGCCCTTCCAGCGGACTTGACGCTCGGGGGTCTGCTTCTCCAGAAGACCGCGTTCCTCCCAAGCGAGAGAAGTAAAAGTGGTGATCAGTAAAGTCCCCTTCGCGGTGACCAAGGCTCCCGCATCGCGGTCATCCATCGCGGTATCAAGCAACACCCGGGGATAGGTCCACGTGGCACCATCGTCACGCGACGAGATCGCACGGACTTGCCCCATGGGACAAACGTGGGCGTCACGCCCACCGGACCATACCGTCCATAGTTCTCCGTTCGCCCGCCGCATCACCGTCGGCCAACCGCTATAAGACTCTTCCGGCGCAGTGATGACCTTCGTCCCGAGGACCTGAATGGTCTCGGCCGAAACAACGGTGAAACCCAAAAAGGATAAGCTCACGGCGAGCTGCCAGCCGGGGGTGAGGCGCATCATGCTTTGGTAACAGCGTACCAGGTGTTAGCAAGCCCGGCCCCGTATTTCATTCTTGGAGAGAAGCCCACGGGAAGTAGAACAGGTGGCGTGAAATCGCTTCCTCGCCTAGCCCTCTGGTCGCTAAGCCTCCTGATGTCGCTCGCCGCCGTCGCGGCAGACGAGCCCACCGAAGGCAAAGTCTCCGCAGCCAAGAAAGGCTTCGGGCTGGGCGAACGTCACGGACTAGACGGTCATCACCTGGATCTGCTCAAAGTCGGCTGGTATTATAACTGGGGCTCGCAGACCAAATGTGGAAGCCACGCGCAATTCGTCCCGATGATGTTTTCGCTGAAGACCACCCCGCCCAGCCGTAGCAGCAACGAAATCATTCTCGGCTACAACGAGCCGGATAACTCCAAGCAGTCCGACCTCTCCGTCAAGGATGCTCTGAGCAACTGGAGCAACGTCACTTCAAAAGGAAAGACCGTAGTCAGTCCGGCGATGGCCGGCAACCCGCTTACGAAAGACTGGCTCAAGGATTTCCTGAAAGAAAAGCCAAAGGTCGATGCCATTGCGGTGCATTGGTACAAGGGAGCTGATGCGGCCAAATTCATCAAGGACCTCGAAGAGATTCACGCTCACTTCAAGAAGCCGCTCTGGATCACGGAATTCGCCCCGCAAACCGCCGAAAGCTCCAAAGCCGAACCGGATAAGTTCACCCAAGCCCAGGTTAAAGCGTTCATCGCCACCACCACCGAGTTCATGGAAAAAACCTCTTGGGTGCATCGCTACGCCTGGCACGACCCCCATGTCGGTACGTCCGCTCTCTTCACCCCCAAAGGCGAACTGACATCGACCGGTAAGGCCTATGCGGCCGCCGGAAAATAATCCGAGGGCCGCAAGCGAGGCTGATGGACGCCTAGGCGCTTAGGCGTTGGACCGCCCAGACAAGGCCCGTGACCGCAATCGCCACCGAAGCGGGAATGACCACCCAGCGGCGGTATTTCGCTTCGTCGCGCAGCCAGAAAGTCAGACCGAAGGCCAAGGCTATCACCGTCAACTGTGCCCCTTCGACGCCAAGATTAAAGCCCGTCAGCGCCAGCAGGAAAGAATCCTTAGGGATCGGCTTTTCGATGAGGCCTGATGCAAAACCTAAGCCATGGAACGAACCGAACAGTAAAACGATGGCCAGACGCCAGTGGGTGTAACGCGGCCGGAAAATATTCTCCAAAGCCACCGCCGCGATACTCAGCGCGATAATGGGTTCCACGACGGAGGATGAAACCCGGATCATCCCCGCGGCGGCGAGCCCAAGCGTCAAAGAATGTGCCAAGGTGAACGCGGTCACTTGCGTGACCACCGGACGCCAAGACCGGCTGAGCAGAAAAAGTCCTAAGACAAATAAGATGTGATCAAGGCCAGCCGTGATCCGCCAAAAGCTCTGCCGCATTTCGGAAACGGGTAGGACATGTTCGTAACCATGGCGAAGGAAGTTAAGAAATGTGCTCCAGGCTCCGCTGGTATCGCCTTCGGCCGACACCGCTCCGGCACTCGCCTGAGAAGGCAGCCCCGCGCCAAGCCCAGCAAGATCGAGGGTGAAACTGGTTTCACCTGGGAAGAGGACCGCCACGCGCGGGTGTTCCTTGCCATTTACGGTATTAAGAAAAACGACCGAGACCTTGTGCCCCGTCTTCGAGGCGACCTTCCAGCCGGTGATACCTTGCGGCACTTGGGTTTTCCATTTGCCGCGAACCACGACCGCATCCTCCGGGGCCTTAAGCGGCTTACTCGTTTCGGCTACATGATCGAAGACGAACTCCGGCCTAACCCGACCGAGGGGTTCAAAAGTGAACTCGATATACTTATCGATGAATTCCTGGGTCTGGCGCAAAAGCTCAGCCTTCTTCGCTGGGCTCATTTTCTGAAAGTCAGCATATTCTAACGAAAGCGCCTCCGAGGGAGCCTCCTCCCAGTTACGGGGGTTGATCTCGATGGAAATCTCCGTCTCCCCACCCGTACTAAAATTACCTCTAATAGGAATTTCCGGTATCGAATGGGCCCGCAACAGCGAAAAACTAAGTAAAAATAGGCTGAAATAGCTTATTTTTGCTAGGAGGGGTGCCCTTTTCATCCCCGCAAGATGTGAGCAGAATTAGGCGTTTCAACCTCGATTGTGGTTTGCTTTCTTTCAGTCGAAACCTCAAATCAACGGTTCACCCCAAAACATAACATGAAGAATACCCTCAGTATCCTCTCCGTTCTCGCTCTCGCTGCTGCCGCTCAAGCTGGCTGTGGTAAGACCGCGACCTCGGAAGGCACCCTCAAGTCCTACGACGCCGAAAAGAAAGAAATCGTCGTTTCCGTCAAAGGAAAAGACTCCACCGTCACTGTCACCCCTGAAACCAAGGGTGCTGCTGGCCTCAAGGACCTCGTTGGCAAAGCCGTTAAGGTTGAAGCCTCTGTCCATGACAAGGTGAAGGCTCTTTCCGTTGAAGCCGGCGTTGCTTCGACCGAAGAAAAGCCTGCCGAAAAGAAGAAGAAGAAGAAGGCCTAATCGGCTTTCTGTCCTCTTCACAACAGCCTGCGTCGCAATACGCGGGCTTTTTTGTGCCCGGCGCTGGCTCACCTCTTGCCTAGCCGAGCCCTACCCCTGAGCCTTTCCCAGATGTCCCCCGATCCCGCCTGCCCCGAATGCACGATGCATGACATCATCGGCCACGCCGATCGCTGGGAAAGCGCCACCTGCGGACACGAGTGGCCCAGGGTCACCGTCGCCGCCACCGAGGGTCCGCGCATCGTCAAGGACGCCCACGGCACGGTGCTCGCCGACGGCGATACGGTAGTTCTTATCAAAGATCTAAAACTACGCGGTTCGTCGGGCGTCATCAAAGGCGGCACTAAGGCCAAGAACATCCGGCTCGTCGATGGGGATCACGAGATCGATTGCAAGATCGATGGCACCCCGATCGGACTCAAGGCGGAGTTCGTCAAGAAGGCCTAAGCCCCTCGCCTACCAGGGCGTAAAGCGTAGCCCGAATAAAGCGAATACCGCACAGAGCAAGAAGCCTAGGGCCGGAATGAAAAACGGGTCATAGTAATCCGTGGCCTGCGGCTTTTTTTCGAGAACGACGACTTTCTTCATCTCATCGATACGCTTGAAGACGGTATTCAATGCCTCGGGGGTCACGGCATTAAATGAACCACCCCCCGATGAGCGGGCGATGCCAATTAACGCCGGCTCCACCGGCAGATCCGTCATTAGGATGGCGAAAACCGCGATATGCTTGGCCTGTAAATCCGCAATGATTGGCACATCCAGCGGCGGCTTGATATCACTACTCTCGCCGTCGGTGAGCAAGATGATCATCCGATCTCCCGCCGGACGTTCCGCAAGGTGTTCCGCGGCTCCATAAAGCGCCTTCCCGACAAAGGTCCCGCCCCACAGTTCGTTCGGCATCCCGTGCCGACCCATGGAAGGCGGATCGAGTTTAGGATTATTCGGAATGATGAACGGGCGGGCGAGCGCGATGGATTCCGTATCGAGCGTCAACGGAATCCAATGAATGAAATTACGCGAAAAAATGGTGAGACCAAAAGCATCACCTTGTCGGTAGCGGGTGAATTTCAGAACCGACTCCATTGCCGAATCAAACCGCGTGTGCCTGCCGTTTTCCTGTGTCCCATGGTTCTCCGCCATGCTCCCTGAGGTATCCAAGACGATCTGGATGTTAGTCAACCGGCGTTCGATTTCCGGCGGATTGAAAACAATCGGATGAGCCAGGAACAGGATGGCCACCGCCAAGAGGCAAGCGGGCAGGCAATTCGCGCCTAAGACCAGGAAACGCAGCCAACGTCCCCTACCCTGTGTCCCATGGTCAAAGGGCATCGCCATCACCTGGCCCCGACGCACCCATTCCCAAAAAGCCAGAACGACCGGCAAAGCCAGGAGCGCCAACCACTGGGGGTGAAGAAAAGTCATGAGGCAGAAGGCTCCGAAGGGACGACATTATTACTGATCGTAAACGGCGCGACAAGGGCGGTGATTTCAGCCCGACTCACACCCGATGCGGGACGATGCAACCAAAGCTCCAAGCGGAAAAGCGCTTCCGCGGTATTCGCATCACGACTGACCGCCGCCCACACTTCTGCCATCGTAGCCTCAGCAGGCACCAGCCCTTCTCGCCAACAACGAAGCATGAGGAACTCCAGCTTAGCCTTACCCTCGGCATCCAGCGAGCCGTCCTCCAAACGCGCCAACAGCTCGCGCAATTGCTCCGCCAAGGTTGGCACCGGCGAAACGACGGGCGGCGGCGAAGGCTTGGGGCGGCCATAAAAGATAATCAAAAGCAACCAACCCAGCCAGAGTACCATCAGCCCGAGCAGTTTGGCATAATAGTGGCCGCTAATTTCGACCCCGATGTTTTCGGTCTCACGAATACGGTTTTCAAGCTGCTTGGAAAGTTTCGGGTCACCGTTGAACTTAAACGAAGGCAGGCCATCGAGCGGACGACCATCTTCGGCGATCAGAAAATCCTTCAGATCAAAGGTGCCCTCGCGATTGACCAAATAACGGACGTCGTAAATACGGGCTGAGGCCTGTCCCGAAACCTGCGCCATACGCACGTTGACGGCGACACCCCACTTATAAGGTTTAACAGCCAACGACGGACCTCCGTAAGTGATGATGGCGGCCTGCTCTACGCCCAACGGCACGTTCAAGGTATCATTGGGCTTGAAAAACCAGTACGCAAGCAGACCCAGCAGTAAAAGGCCAAGCCCCACCTGCCAGCGATGACCCATCGAACGCCATACGTCCAAGATTTTCATCGCACGCGACTTCCTCCCGTGCCGCGTTGTTGCAGAAAGTGCCGCAGCTTACCCAAGATAGGTTCGCCAGTCGAAAGGCGCAGGTAATCAATTCCAAAACGGGTGAGCTCGGCTTTACGAACTTCCGAATCGACCCAGCCCTGACGCCCATGCCCGACGAATTGCCGACCTGACTCCGCTTCCATACCTCGAAAAATTCCCGCTCCGCGCATCCCCTGCTCCGCCGGATCTTCCAGATGTAAGACCATGCAATCATGCTGCTGAGAAAGTACCTGCAACGCCGATACGGCGCCCGGGTCATGGAGGTCGCTCAGGACGATGATGGTGGTGCGCCGACGCAGCGAAGGCGATAATTCGCGGGCACGTTGCGACAAGGTGGTTTCCTCCAAGAAATCGTGATGCCTTAGTTGGTGCGACCATTCGAGTACCAGATTACGCGAGAGTGTCGGACGGATATGTAATTCGCGGGCGCCACAGCCCAAGAGGCCTACCGGCGTGATTGAGCTTTGGGCCGCCAGCGCGATGCCTGTAGCTAACTGCACTGCCCACGCATACTTGCTCATCGGAAGCGAGGAGAGGCACATCGATGCCGAGGTATCCAACAAAAGATAGAGCGGAATCTGCTTAGGCTCGACGTATTCCTTAATGAAGAGCTTACCGACGCGTGCGGAAACCTTCCAATCGATAAACTTTACCGGATCACCAGCTACGTAAAGCCGCGACTGGGCGTATTCCAGACCGGAACCGTGGAAGACCGAATCCTTCTGACCGAAGTTAAGGCTGTTCGCCAAACGCTTCACCGCGACCTCGAACTGTCGAGCATCGAGGGGGTCGGAAGTTATCGTGATCTTACGGTCCATCGTCCGTTCAACCTAACCCCGCAAGAATGGATTCGAGCACGGCCTTGCCCGTGTGCCCGGCGGCGGACGATTCATAGCTTATCCGGATGCGGTGCAAAACCACGTCCTCCGCCAGATCAAAGAGATCCTCGGGGGTCACGAAATCTCGCCCACGGATGACGGCCCGGGCCCGCGCCGCATTGACCAAAGCCAAGCCCGCACGCGGACTGCAACCGAAGTCGAGTAACTTGGACTCGCGCGTTCGACGGACCAGTTCGACGCAATGCTTGAGGATGACTTCGCTCACGTGCACGGCTTGTACGGCTTCCATGGCCGCGACCAAATCGGTTAGGCTACCCACCGAACTATCTTCAATCATATCGAAGGCCGAACGCGGCACCGCCCCGCCCCCCTCATGCCGAAGGCCCATGCCAAGCTGACGTTGGAGGATCAGCTGCTCCTCATCCCGGTCGGGATAACCCAAGCGGTGCAACAACATGAACCGGTCCAATTGGGCCTCAGGTAATTCGAACGTTCCGGAATTCTCGACGGGGTTCTGCGTCGCGATCACCAGGAAAGGCGTCGGCAATTTCATGCTCTGGCCTCCAATCGTCACCTTCCGCTCCTGCATCGCTTCCAACATCGCTCCCTGGACCTTGGGCGCAGCCCGGTTGATTTCATCGGCCAAGAGCAAGTTGGTGAAAACTGGCCCCTTATGAATTCGAAAATCGCCCGTTTTCTGGTCGATGACCTCCGAGCCAATGATGTCGGACGGCAACATGTCGACCGTGAATTGGATTCGTTTGAAATCGAGGTTGATTGCCTTGGCGACGGTGTTGACGAGCAAGGTCTTCGCGAGTCCAGGCATGCCTTGGAGCAGCAGATGCCCTCCCGTAAGCATGGCAATCATGACGCGTTCGACGACGACGTCTTGGCCGACGACTACTTTGGCCACGCGCTCGCGCACGGCGCCCACAAATTCTTGGGCGGACTTGGTCGCGGCTGGAGGAACCGGATGGGAATGAGATGACATAGGAATAGGTGTTAGATTAATATTTTAAAATTAGCGGATCACGCGGAGCCATTTGTCGACGACGCGCCGGAGTTCGGCTTCGGATAGCGATTGGCCCGAGCCGCCAAAGCAGACTTGCTGTAGCCGTTCCACTTCGGACGTCAGTTCGGATTGCTGGGCCGCATTCAAGCGGACGAGCGGACTCGCACCCAGGCGGCGCAATAAGGCCACCACGGCGAAGGCATCCACTTCCGTCGGCATCTTAAAGACATCACGCGCCCGAGGGGCCGGAATTTCCGCGGTGCGACGCGCGCGTAAGAGCAGAAAAAGCAATCCTCCCAACCCGACCACAATTACTCCCCCCACGCCCAACCACCATATCGGACGAAGGCCGGGCGCCAGAAGGACCGCCCCCGGCACCGCTGCCACGCGATCAACGCGAACAGATAGCCCAGGCAACGGAACCAGATCAAGGTCCTTGTAGGTCTGCGGTTGCACCAAGAAATCTTTCGATTTGGCGGCCGGTAAAGATATATCAGCCGGCCGGTCTGCCGCCCGGATTGGGTCACCATTCAAGGCCAGCGTCCATAAGCGCTCCGAACGCGGCGCTACAGCTTCGCCCCAGGTGTTCAGTTCTTTCAACTGCAAGCCCTCGTGCGGGCTGATCTGACGAATCTCTACGCCTTGCTTGAACGCAGCCAAATCAAGGAGATCATCCAGCTCGGGTACGAGCCCGTTCGCGGTCGCTTTGATTTCTAAAGTTAATCCGCCATTAATAGGAAACTGACGGGTATCGAAGGTCTCGGTGATCTCCACCTTGGTCGCCGGACGTGCGGGCATCGGCGTCGCCACCATTTTGATCAAGGTTTCCGCCGATGTCGCAGGGATCGTAACCGGGCCGCTGAGGTCGATGAACTTCAATTCCAATTGAACTGGTGGGACCTTATCCACGCTCGCGTCCTTGGCTCGCACTAACGCGTAGGCCAAGACGGTCTCTTCCCAGCCGATGCGGGCCGTCGGTCGGGCTTTTACTTCCGGAGTCGAAAAAATAATCGTTTTGACATCGAAGAACGGCGTCAAGGTCTCCGTGAGGCTTTGCTCGAACTCATCACGCGGGCCTTGGGTTTCCCGCACCTTCTTGTTGATGGTAGCCCGGCGCTTACCCTTGGCCGCGATCACCGCGGGGTCATTACTGAGGTATTGGCCAAAGCGCGCCACCCGTCCCATCGCCTCAGTGTGTACGACGCTGATGACGATTCCGAATTCTTGCCCGATACCGATGGTATTCGGCCCGTCGATCCGGGTCTGCAATCTGATCTCACTCAAGAGCTCATCAAAATACGCGGCCTTCTTCTGTAAACCCATCGTGAAAGGATCGTCCTTCGTGACGACCAAGGTGCTAGCTAGGTAACGATACTTCAGATCCTCATGCAACGGATAGTTCTCATCGGTGAGCCGCGCGTTCAAGGTCTTGGCGAGTAAGTTCATATGCGCCGAGGCGGCCTTCCCGGGCAAGGCCAGGATGCTGGCACGGATCTTTGCCAAGCCGGCACGATTGATCGTCTTGTTGAGATTGACCTGGCCGCTTGGTCCGAGACCCAGCAAGCACTGGAACCAGGTGATGTAAACCTCGATGGTGTATTCCGAGGGACTGAGTTTGAGCATTTCGCGGCCGTATGCTTCGGCGGCCCGCTGGAAATAATCCTGAGCGAGGAGGTTCTTTTCCTTATAGGTGACCACGCGCTTCTGCGGGTCCGTAGCAACGAGTTCCTGCATCGACTCGAAATCCCCCCACTCCGTCAGCAGCACTCCCGCTAAAGTAAGCGCCCGCGAAGCCTCGGTCTTACCGACCATCCAACTATCAATCATCCGCAGGTTAGTCGCATACCCTTCACGCACCATCTCGTAAGTTTCGAACTCCGTGCGACGGGTCAGGCTCGTACGTTGCACATCCATCTTGCGCCAACGGTCCGCCAGATTGGAATGCATCCGGTTGACCAGCAGGAAGAAGACTTCTTCATCGAGTTGCGGGATGGGTCCGAACACTTTTTCGATGTGCGTATCACGATACGCTTCGGCATTGCTGTAAGTGACATCGAAAGCGTTGACGACTTTGGCGTAATCCCGCGGAGCGATCTTCGCCTCGCGGAAGAGCGCCATCATGCGCGCCAAGCTATCGATATTGCGCTCCATCATGATGGGGGTGATCGGGATGCGCGCATCTTCGGGCAGGCCGAACTTCTTGCGCATTTCCTCCGGTAATTGCGGGTTATGAGCCTGAGCCCACGAAGCGAGGAAATCTTCGGCCAACGCCACTCCCGTCTGCGGATGACGTTTGCTGAGATCGATGATACGGTCGGCCGCAATTTCGAAGTTCGCGCTCGCCAAAATCGCCTTCGCTAAACTCGCATCAAAACGGTCGCGCAAATCAGGCGGCAAAGAATCGAGCCACTTGCCGGTCGGCACGGCATCCAAGAGGTCCTCGGCGTCAATCGCCCGGACCGAACGCGAACGGGCCCGGACATTGTTACCCTTCATCGTGAAAGTATTCTCAGCTTCGCTCATCCAATATTCGGCCATCAACTGAACCAATTGGCTCCACGGCGAGGTCTTGAGGTCGGTCTGCGCGGCGATCAGGTTCGCCAAAGTTAGCTGCGCTCGGAGATTTTCGGTGCGTTGCGCGACTTCGCCGTGCGCGTCATTCTGAATCTTGCGTTCGATGCCGCTGACGAGCCGGACGGCGCTGTCCGGATTATCCTTCAGGAGCGCCGCAAAGGCCGGGGCGATTGTGCCCGGCGCGACCTGCATCATCACGCGAGCCATCGCATTGCCGGCCTTGGTCTTCTCCCAATCATTCACCTTGCCCTGGCTCAAAACCCGCAGGCCTTCGTCCCAGACCTTCTGGACCTGCTCACGCTGCACCGATTCGTTCGCCTGTTCGGCAGCGAGAAAAGCGGCCACTTCATTGCGTAGTCCTTCATCCTTGATTTCCTCAAGCTTGCTTGCTGCCGGCCAATAAGTGCGGGCCAGTTCCCGAAAACCGCCGGCCAACAAGACCCGACCGGTCAGTAAACGCTTAGCCGGATCCGTCCCGCCCAATCGCTCGGTACCCGCCCGCAAGCGGTCGGCCAGCCAATAGGTCTCATTGGCCGGCACGATCAGGCCTAAGATTTCACCGACCTTCCGCAGCTCGTCCTCAGTCAGTTCGCCGGGCACCGCATCGGCCAAGGCGAGCACGTCTTCGAGCCGGAGATTGCTTTTCTGCCGATCGGCCAGGTCGTTCAATATCTTATCGTAGATTCCGCGAGCCAGTTCAGGTGGCAGCTTGGCGAACTCCGAACGCACCTTACCCCACTCGCTCAAACGAAAATATGAAATGAACCGCAGGTCGGCGGCGGCGGCCTGTTCCGCTTTGTTGGCGTGCTCCAACGCGCTGAAGAGATCGTTGTGGTCGCGGGTGAACTTATGGTTCAGCAGTTTCTCGTACTGCTTGAGCTCCTTGGCGTCCAAAGCTTCGGTGGACGGCGTCTGCGCGCCGGCGAGCATGCCCCAGGCGAGCGCGAGGAAGCTGAGGGACCATCGGGAAAATATTTTTTTCATAAGTTAAATGGGTGAGGACGATTCAGGAGCCGTTGTCGGGGATTTTATCGAAGTTCTGCAGCAAGTCGCGTCCGTCGTTCTTGGGGCCAGCCTTCGGCGCCGGTACCGGCACGGTCAGAAGCCCGGCGGCGGCCTTGGCCTTATGGGCTTCGCCGACGCCCTTGCCGACATGCTGCACCTTCAGAGCGGCTTCCAGATTCTTGAGTTTTTCGCCATCGATCCCGGCGACGCCGTCGACCGGCCGCACCGAAGCGCCGCTGCCGGCCTTGCCGGGTGGCGGTAGCGGCTTCATTCCCGGCGCCGGCGGTGCGACGGCTTTGGCATCGGGAGGCGGCACGCCTGCCGCATGTCCAGGTCCTTTCACTCCCTCCGCGGCTTCAACCCCTTCGATCTTTTCGACCCCTTTGGCCTTGGGCGGAGGGATGGCGGCGTTACTGCCCGGCCCAGCCACCGGGGTAGCCGGATGTGCGACCGGCGCTGGCGGCGGGGTCGCATCACCGGCGGCCTTCACGCCTTTGACGGTCTCGACTCCATCGATTTTTTCCACGCCTTGGGCTTTCGGAGGGGGTACGGCGATACTGCCATTTTCAACCGGTTTCACTTGGGCGGCGCCCTCTTGCTTGACGCCAGCGACTCCTTCGACTCCCGCAGATGAAGTGGCCGGTGCAGCCATCGAACTCGCCGCGACCAGACTGAGGCCGAGCAATGCAAGCGGGAAAAAGGTTCTCATGGGTTTCGATGTTGGATGGCTTTGTTAAATTCGGTTTCTACCCTTTGCTCGTATTGGGCAAGCGCGCCGGTGTCTTGGTGTTCGGCCAAGTAACGGAAAATCTGGCGGGTGCGTTCGGCAAAGGGCCGCCATTCGTCCTCCGTCGCCCCGTTGGTCTTGAGCAGAGTGGTCGCGTAATAATAGGCTTTCCCCAAAGTCTCGCGGATCGCCCGGGTGATGGGCACGTCCTGACCATGAATCTCGGCGGCATTTCGCAGCAACAAGGTAAGGTCTTCGATGGCGCCAGCGACATCCAGCATCTCGAGCTTCGCCTTGGCCTTCGCCAATCGGATCTGGTGACGCACCAACGGGCGCTCGTTCGCCGGGAGTGCGGCGGCGACCTTGTCATACTCTTCCACGATCTGCTGCCAATCGGGCTCCTTCGCTTTTTCAAACTGACGAATGACGTTTAGATGCTCGCGTGCTTTTTCCCGGGCCAGGTCATCCTGCCCATCGTTATAATGATAATAAATCACCGCGACGGGGAAAAGCAGCCACAGGAGCAGGAAATACTTTCTCATCGGACGGCGGGGTCGCTCCCAGGCTTCGGAACGGAGTTCGGCCGAGGATGGGCCACCTTCCATTGAGCTCCCCCAAATTCCAACGCCACGGGAAGCAGGGCGCAAAAAGCGGCCCCAGCCAACAGGGCGGCCACCGCCAGTGTAGCTAGGCTCAGTCCATTCTGCGGCAGCGGTGCCATGACGACCAAATCGCCCAGCGCTGAAGTCGCCAAGTGCTTTTCGTTCACGTCATCGTACGTGCCATGCAAAGCGGAAGCGATTTCACGCAGGGTATCGCCATCTTGGCGCGATTGATGGCCGTCGATGAACAAACCTTTATGAGGATTGCCGACGCCGAGGATGAAAACTTCTTTCACCGACTTAGGTCGAGGCAGGATCGGCAAAAGGGGAATGGAATCTCCGTCGGTAAGGATTACGAGCCGAGCACTACCCTCGGGTAAGTTCTCCACCAACTTGACCGCCGCATTGACCGCCGTACCGAGATCGGTCTTGCCGGGCTTCATGCCGTAGCCCAAAGGCAAACCGTTGAAGACATTGCGAACAAGCTCCGGATCACGGGCGCCCATCACGACCGGCAACGCGTCGGTATAAAATCCAATGACGCCGAAGCGCAGATTGCCGCTCACGCGGTTAAGAATCCCCTCCACGACCGCACTCATGCGTTGGTATCGGCTATCCTTGCCTTCCGGCCCGGCATCCTTAAGATACATGCTGGGCGAAAGGTCGGCCACGAAGATCAGATGGGTAGCCTCCTTATCGGACGCTGCTTTACCCTCAGCTACGTCGAACCTTAACAGGAACATCGTCGCCAAGCCCCACGCGAAAGCCGCTAAGGCGAAAGGTCGCAGGATGGACGCCAAAACCGTCCAACGCGCCGGCGTCCCTTTAGGCCCAAAAGCCAAGCGTCCGGCTACGCGTACGCGACGATGATGCACCCACTCGGCGAGGGCCGTCAGCGTTAGGACGCTCAGTGCAAAAAGCAGCGATTTCATGGGGGTGAACCTCGGCGTGCAAACCTGGGGGCGGGCACGACGCTACGAAGGAGTATGGCAATCTTTAGGCCTTCACCGAGCCAATGCCAGCCCTTCTCTTGCTGGCCGTGATATTTCGAGTCAGTGAGCATGGTAACGCTGATATTCAGAGCTCAATCGAGTGGGAAAGGTTCCTTAAACTATGAATAAGTGGCCATAATTTAGGGCACTTTAAACGATAACAGACCTGCTCTATCACAAGTTGGCGGATAAGAACTTGCACGTCCTCCGTGAATGCCAGAATAGCGAACACCCCTCCCAGATGAAACCCCTCCCGTTCCTTATTCTCGGGCTGTCACTCAGCCTGAACCTGAAATCTGCCGCCGCTGATTTTGAAAAGCGACCCGTCACGATTTTTAGCGATGGCGTCCGTATGGCCGGCGACCTTTACACGCCCAAGGGCACCAAGGCCGACGAAAAGCTTCCCTGCTTGGTCCTCTGTTGCGGCACCGGCGGCACCAAGGCCAGAACCGGCAATCAAACCGCCCCCCATTTCGCTCAAAACGGCTACATGGTCCTGGCCTTTGATTATCGCGGCTGGGGACAGAGCGACAGCAAACTCATCACCGTCGATCCGCAAAGCCGTCCCGACGCCAAGGGCGAGGTTCAAGTCAAAGCGCGCGCCGTCCGCTGGCAGATGGATTACGCCGATCAATTGGGCGACATCCGGGCCGCGATCAGCTTTATCGTCGGCGAGCCCAACGCCGATCGCGATCGCATCGGCCTCTGGGGCACGAGTTATGGCGGCGGGCTGGTGACATGGATCGCCGGCAACGATCCGCGCGTCCGCGCCGTCGTCGCGCAAGTCCCCGGCATGGGTGCGGGGCGTTCCGGAACCAAAGCGCAGAAAACCGCTTATGACTTACTCACCAAACAGGCCCGAGGCGAAACCGAACCGGTACCTTTCGAAACCGGTCAGCTCGGCGGCAAGCTTTCCGCTTACGCTCAGATGCGTTCCAACCCCGCCAAGGGCTTGGGTTTTTATCCGCTCGAGGCTGCCGCTAAGATCAAGATTCCGGCCTTCATCCTCGACGCAAGTGATGATGAACTGATGAATATCAAAGATAACGGCGGTAAGGCTGCGGAAATCATCAAATCCAACGGAGTCGAGGTCGAGTACCACGTGATCCCAGGCATCACGCACTATGGCGTCTATAAGGAAAAATTCCAAGAGGTCACCGCCTTGGAAATCGCCTGGCTCGACCAGCATCTGAAAAAAGCCCCCGCCGCGAAGTAATCGGAGGAGGCGAATAGGCACTTGGGACGAACATTATTTCGCGATTCTTCCGAAAGTCCTGCCGTAACGCGTCTGGATCAGCTTAAATCCCGACAAACCGCAGGATAGTTTGATTCCGGAGTAAATCGTATTTATTGTAATTAGAGCTAACCCTTCTGGCCTTCACAGATGTCTCGCCCGTACGCTTCACGCTTCAATCTCAAGAGTATCGCCTTTGGTCTACTCTTATGGGCGAGCGTATCAACCGGCCAAGCCTGCGAAGCGTGCCGCAAACTTTATTTCCAAGGTATGGAAAACGCCCCAAAGGCCGCCGCGCTTTATCCGCAGGCCAAGGTCGTCGAATATCAGTTGGATATTTCCGAAAAAGTTCTGGCCCCCGCCGGCGAAACCGTTCGAGCGCTGGCCATTAACGGCGGCATCCCCGGACCGACGCTCCATTTCAAAGAAGGCGATGTCGCCCGCATCACGGTGCACAACAGCCTCGCCGATGAAGAGACCTCCATCCACTGGCACGGCGTTCTTGTGCCCAACATCGAAGACGGTGTGCCAGTGATCACCACCCCGGTCATCGGTCCCGGACAATCTCGGGTCTTCGAATTTCTCCTGCATCAAAGCGGCACTTACTGGTATCACAGCCACACCGGACACCAAGAACAACGCGGCGTCTACGGCGCGATCGTCATCGAACCGCGCCAGCCGGTCGCCACCAAACCCGACCACGACCAGGTGATCATCCTCGGCGATTGGACCAACGAACATCCTCGCGAAGTCCAGCGTACGTTACTCCGGGGCAGCGACTGGTATTCGTTCAAGAAAGGGACGATGCAATCCCTCTCCGGCGCCTGGCAGGCCGGCAGGCTTCGCGATTACTTTGACCGGGAAAAAGCGCTCGTCCCGCCCATGGACCTTTCCGACGTCGCTTACGATGCGTTCTTGATGAACGGGCAACGCCGCCTCCAACTCGCCGGCCGCCCCGGTGAAACCACCCGTCTCCGCATCATCAATGCTGGTGCCGCCACTTATTTCTACCTCGATGCTGCCGTTGGGCCGCTCAAAATCATCGCTGCTGACGGACAAAACGTCGTACCTTTTGAGCAAGCAAGGCTGCTCATCGGCCCGGCCGAAACTTATGACTTTTTGGTCAAGATTCCCGACGAAGGCAGTGGCGAGTTACGCGCGACCGCCCAAGACGGTAGCGGTTCCGTCTCGGCATGGCTCGGTCAAGGCACGCCCAAACAAGCCACCGGCCCGGCTAAGCCCAACCCCTACGGCATGACGGCCTACCTGACCTCAATCCTTGATCAACTCGACCCCGAACCTGGTGCCACCCCGCATGACCGCCCACTCGCTCCTTATGCAAAGTTGCGCGCCGCCCAACCCCACGCCGTCCATCCGAATCATCGCGAGGTGACCCTCAAACTTACCGGAGACATGCTTCGCTATCAATGGACGTTCGACGGCGTCACGCCGGACGAAGCCGAAGCCATCAAGGTCGGTCGCGACGAAACCATCCGCCTGCGTCTGGTCAATAACACCATGATGCACCACCCGATCCATTTCCACGGGCATTTCTTCCGGTTGGTGAATCCGGACGACCAAGATCCGGCGACGTCGCCGCTCAAGCATACCGTCGACGTCCCGCCCATGAGCGTGCGGACAATCGAATTCACCGCGAACGAAGGCGCTGGCGACTGGCTGCTTCATTGCCACCTGCTTTATCACCATACCAGCGGCATGATGCGCGTCATCCGTGTCACGGGCGAAGCTGGCGCCGAGCCGCCCCACCCTGCGGCCATGCACCCGATGGATACGGCCTACGCCTGGGGCCAAGCCGCTTTTACGACCGCGAACTATACGGGCTTCATCACCTTGCAGGACGGTCGTAATAACTGGAATATCAACTGGGACGACGGCGTGAAAGGCAGCGATGGCCACGAACACGAACTGTGTTACCAGCGCTACCTCGACACCCGTCTCTCCCTTTTCTCCGGTTACCGCAGCAACACCATGGACGGCGGCAGCGACGGCTTTTTCCTCGGCGCCAACTATCGGCTGCCCTACTTCGTCGACTTTAAGATTTCCCAACAATCCGGGGGCGAACTTCGCTTCGGGGTGATGAAGATGCTGCAACTGACCGAACGCCTTTCGCTCGACCTCGGCCTCCGCCACGGACGGCACACCGGCACTTCCCACATGACGAACCTGAATTACCTTCTAACCAAGAGTCTCTCGCTTACGGCGGGATATAGTTCAGACTTCGGCACAGGCATCGGTCTGCTCACGCGTTTCTAAATTTATGAAAACCATCCTGCTCTCTCTTTTAGCATTCACGTTTGGCGGCTTCGCCGCCGAAACCGCGAGCCCCAAGCCTTACCCGCTCGATAAATGCATCGTCTCCGACGAGAAATTGGGCGAGGAAGGTAAGCCAGTAGTTTTCATTCACGAAGGCCAGGAGATCAAGCTCTGCTGCCGAGACTGCCGTAAGGATTTCGACGCTAACCCAGCCAAGTTCCTCGCCAAACTACCCAAGGCCGACGACGCCCCCAAGATCGACAAGGATGCACCCGCTAAGACGACTGAGCCCACCAAGGACACCCCCGCGAAAGCTTATCCTCTCAAGAACTGCATCGTCTCCGACAACGACCTTGATTCCATGGGCGAGCAGGCTTCCTTCGTCTACCAAGGCCAGACCATCAAGGTCTGCTGCAAGGCGTGCATCGCGAAGTTCGAAAAGAACCCGGCGAAATACCTGAAAAAACTCGAAGGCAAATAAGCCTCCCGAAGCCCCGCAGGAGCGGGGTTTTTTATTGGGCAGGAAACCCCTGCGCCTAGACACCTTCAGACATGAGGCTGGCTTGCGTCCTCACCTTTTAAGCCTACCAGTAAAGACCACTCTTCCATGACCACCACCGCCCAGGCCTACGGTTCCGCTTCCCCTTCCTCGAAACTCGCCCCGCTCCAGATCGCGCGTCGTGAACCGGGTCCGACCGACGTCCAGATGGAGATCCTTTTCTGCGGTGTTTGCCACTCCGACGTCCATACGGCCCGCGGCGAATGGCCGGGTACGAACTACGCCTGCGTTCCGGGCCACGAGATCGTCGGCCGCGTGACGAAGGTCGGCGCGAAGGTCACGAAGCTCAAGGTCGGCGACATCGGCGCCACGGGCTGCATGGTCGACTCCTGCCGCACCTGCCCGAGCTGCCAGAAGGGTCTGGAGCAGTTCTGCCTCACCGGCGCGACCTTCACCTATAACAGCCCAGACAAGCACCTCGGCGGCCACACCTTGGGCGGCTACTCATCTGGCATCGTCGTCGACGAAGCCTTCACCCTGCGCGTCCCAAAGGGCATGGATCTCGCCGCCACCGCCCCGCTCCTCTGCGCTGGCATCACAACCTATTCCCCGCTCCGCCACTGGAAGGTAGGCCCGGGCCAGAAGGTCGGCATCGTCGGCCTCGGTGGCCTCGGCCACATGGGCGTGAAGCTCGCCCGTGCCTTCGGTGCCCACGTCGTGCTCTTCACGACCTCCCCGTCCAAGGTCACTGACGGCCTTCGCCTCGGCGCCCATGAGGTCGTGGTCTCGACCGATGCCGCCGCGATGGCTAAGCACGCCTCCTCGCTCGACTTCATCCTAGACTGCGTCTCCGCCCAGCACGACCTCAACGCCTACCTCTCGCTCCTGCGCCTCGACGGTACCCTCTGCCTCGTGGGCGTACCCGAGCAGCCCCTCGCGGTCCACGCCTTCAGCGTGATCATGCCCCGTCGCAACTTCAGCGGCTCCTGCATCGGCGGTATCGCCGAGACCCAGGAGATGCTCGAGTTCTGCGCGAAGCACGGCATCGTCTCGGACATCGAGCTCATCCCGATTCAGAAGATCAACGAAGCCTGGGACCGCATGATCAAGCAAGACGTGCGTTACCGCTTCGTGATCGACATGGCCTCGCTGAAGCAGGCCTGAGCGAATTACTTCGCTTCGCCCTTGGGTGCAGCCGATGCGGCATCCGCGGGCGTCCTCGCCAACATCTGGTAAAGAGGGCTGGACGCTGGAATAGTGAGCTCTTGGCGGATATTGCGGAAGAACTCCTGAAGCCGATTGGTCTTGGCGAGCAGGATTGGATCCGTCGCCAGTCGGCCGTAAAAGACCTGGTCGGCAACCATCATGCGCGCGTACATCGTCGCGCGGTCGTCGGTGGCGATGTTCATGCCGTAAGGTTCGGCGAAACCCTTCCGTCCTTTGTTGTCCTTGGTGTGAGTGGGCTGCCCTTCGGCGCTGACCGAGTTCGGACCGATCCGATATTTGAACCCCGGCTCGTTCAGCGCGTCCCAAGTGGCCCCAAACAGCGGGCTACCGGAGCGCGTGAACTGGCGTTCCATCGCATGAAAGACCTCGTGGTGCGTGGTGCGGCTGAAAAAGGCGCGGGAAGCCACGTCCTCTGGCTTGAAGGAGTTCAACCCGTAGGCGACCGCCGGCTTAGGAATCCAACTGAAGCTCTGGCCAGCGAGTTTGACGTCGCGGTAAGTGAACTCGTCCAAGATGTAGATATTGCCGAAACCTAGGCGGGAGACGATCGCATCCGGATACATGTCTAACTCCTCGCGCAGCATGTGCACGAAGGCCTTGAATTGGATAATCTTCTTGTCGGTGAAATACGAATAGACCAAGCGCACCTTGGCCGGCATCGGCGGCGCGGGTGAACCCGGCGCCCAGAGCACGGTGATACCCCACTTCTGCTCGATTTGTCGAAGGTCGGCCTGAATCTCGGGGTCCTTCTTAATCTGGTCGACGCTCTTTAGGTCGGTGAGGTCGTTCGTGCAGACGATTCGCTGGGACTCGGGGATGATGGCGAGCTGATCGAAGAATGCCTGGTCGAAGCCTTTATCCTGCGAGGCCAGGAAATCCTTCATGACGGCGAGTTTCTTGGCGATTGTTGGGTCGGCCTTGGCTTCAGCAAGCAGATCAAGATGTTCGAACGGATCCCAGAAAAGGCCAAACAAGGCGGCACGTGAGTCGGCACCAGCCAAGCGCTTGCCAATGGGCGTGATGGACGCGGTGGACGCCTTAGGCAGTTTCTTCCACGCATCGAACGAGATCGGCTCGGCCGGAGTCTTATGATCCTGGAGCAGGAAGCCGATCAGGGACTGATGGATATGGCGTGCCTTGAAAAACTCCTGCACCGCGGTGAGCTTTGCAGGGACAGTCAGGGCAATCGCCTCGGCGGCCTTGAATTCGAAAGAAGATGGCGAGGTGGGCGTGATGCCCGCTGCCGAACGCTTAGGGAGGAAAGCTTCGGCCAGCACGAGATTTCTTGGTCCATGGTGCTTCAGGAAACCGGCTGGATAGCGCTTAAGTTCATCCTCCACCCATCCGAGCACCTTCACCGTGCCGGGGAGATTTACGTCCGCGATCGGCGTGACATCGTAAGACGCCGATAAAGCCTTGTCGTCCGCCTGAGCCGATTGGATCTCGATATCATACTGGGCCTTGAACCGGCCCTTCAGGTCAGCGAGCTGCTGGCCAACGGGGATCGGTTCCGCTGCGGTCAAAACCCCGAGGCCGAAGCAACAAAACGTCAGGGCATGGCGAAGCGAGCGTCTCATGGGGGTAGGCCGAATCTACGGCTCCGCCCCGCAGGGGCTACCTTTATGATGGAGGAACCCCCAAACAAAAAGGCCGCCTGGATGGGCGGCCTTTTTCAAAACCCGATGCTAAGGCTTACTTGAGCAGTTCCTTAACCTTGGCTTCCATCGCATCGGTCCAAATCTGGTAACCCTTTTCGTTCGGGTGGAGGAGGTCAGGCATGATGGTCTTGGAGAGCGTGCCATCGGCTTCGAGAAACTTGGCGCCGACATCGAGGAAGAAGACCTTCTTGTCATCGGCCAAGCCCTTCACGATGGCGTTGGTGGCCTCGTTCTGCTGGCGGAACTTATCGTCTTTGTTCGCACCGCGCGGGAAGATGGCGAGGATCAGGATCTTGGCGTCGGGGCACTTCTTCTGGAGGCTGGCAACGATGGCCTTGATACCCTCGGCGGTCTGTTCGGCGGTACACTCGTAGACGGCGCCGTTGAGTTCCTTCTGGGCGCGACCCTGGTGACCGGTGTTGTTGGTACCGATCATGAGGACAATTTCCTTGGGCTTGAGGCCGTCGAAGTTGCCGTGCTCGAGACGCCAGAGGACGTGCTCGGTGCGGTCGCCGCCGATGCCGAAGTTCGCGGCCTTGAGCGGAGCCCAGGTCTTTTCCCAGACGGCCTTACCCTTACCGTCCCAACCGTGGGTGATCGAGTCGCCGAGGAAGACGAGCTGGGCTTCGCCCTTCTTCGAGATCTCGTTGAAGGACTCATGACGCTTCTCCGTGCCAGGGTGAAGCACCGGCTGGATGGCGTAATTCTGTGACGACGTAGCGCAGCCGGAAAGCAGCGCCGCGAGCGCAGCGAGGGAGGTGATGCGGGTCTTCATGCGGATACACGCACTCTGCCCTTCCCTCGTCGGCTGGCAAGCCTGAGCCAACTTAAAGATGTAGCGTGAGCACAGAGCCGGAGGCGTGCCTGTGGGCTTGTCAGAGACGAGGGTTGTGGTTGTAGTGGCGGGGAGATGCGTGATGTTTTATGTGTTCATGCAGGCGACGATTTCGCCCTTGGGCACATGCCATGAAACTTTATAACTTCATCACTTTGGGCATGATTCTTCTGTGTCCGCCGTTAACCTCTGCCGAATCTCCCCCCGCCTCGTTCGCCTACATCCTTCAGGCTGACTCATTTGCCAAGTCGAAGTCCGCCGCCGTCAAGTCGCTTGCGGCGTCAGGGCGCGCATGGATTGTGCTCGATGCGGCCTTCGGCGGCGACATGTCTTGGGAACGCGCCGAACTCGACGCAATCCGTAACGGGTACGCGGGTCGAAAAGTTGTCGCCTATATTTCCATCGGAGAGGCGGAAGATTACCGGCCTTACTGGCTCAAGGAATGGGGCAGCAAAGGCAAGCTCACGGCCGCCGCACCAGCGTGGCTCGGCGCAGAGAACCCGGAGTGGAAAGGCAACTACCGCGTGAAGTATTGGAATGCTGAGTGGCAGAAGCTGATACTGGCCGCGATTGACGACGCGATGGCGCGGGGCTTCGACGGCGTGTATCTCGACATAGTCGACGGCTTCGAGACGTTCGAGCAGGAGGGCAAGGAGTTTATTGATGACCGCGTAAACCCGGAGACGAAGCAAAGCTTTCGCCGCGACATGGTGGACTGGGTGAAGGCGATTGCCGTCCGCGCTCGCGCAAAGAATCCAACCGCGCTCGTCATACCGCAGAACGGCTCGCAACTTGTCGCACACCCAGATTTCCTCGAAGTCATCAGCGCCATCGGCATCGAAGACCTCTTCACTAACGGTAACAAGGTCCAGCCCAAGTCGCACACAAACGAAGTACTCGGCCATTTGAGTAAGATTACGGCGGCAAAGAAGCCAGCGTTACTCATCGAGTATCCAAAGTCGGCAGAGCGGCAGGCATTGATCAAGAAACTGGCGTTTGAGAACGGCCTCGTCTGGTTGGTGACGGATCGTCAGCTCAAGACGCTGGGAGAATCCGGAAGGTGAGTCTTGAGACTGCCGCCTAACCCTGCGCAGCGGACCGTCACACGGGGTCAGGCCGTACCCTTGTTTAGGGTGTAACTAAAAACGCCTAAAATACTCGAATCAAGTTACGCCTACGTTAGGGCACGGCCTGACTTCCTGGGATGATCGACCCATTATTGACATAATTGTCACGGTAAAATGACAGAGTGCTGACTGTGCAACGTCCCGCAACGGCACCAGCGTTGGTGAGATGAAGCAATCTACCCCTTTGAGCGCCCTCGCTCTGTTCGCCGCCCATACCGTTTGGGCCGGACCGGCGACCTATACGAAACCCAATCTCGACACGACGCCCCCAGGCGAGACGAAGTCGGTAAATTTTAACGGAGCGTCCTTCATCAACAAAGGCTTGGTTGGCATGGGGGAGCTCGCCAGCGGCGCCCTCGATGAACGCGGAGATAGCCAGGGCTCATTCTCATCTTTTAAAATCGACCCCAAGACTTGGCACCGCAACCCCGACGGTAGTTATGCCGGGGTTCTCTATAGCTTGCCTGATCGCGGGTATAATGCGAAAGGCCTCGCCGATTATCCTGCACGCATCCAACGCTACGAGGTAACATTTCGTCCGGACTACGGCCGCACCAACGTCGCTCAACCTAACCTGACGCTGGCCTTCAAGTCGACACACACGCTCCTGGACTTCAAAGGCAATCTGACGACGGGGTTGGATCCCGACGGGGATACGCTGCACGGATTTTCCCCTGTTCCGGTTAAAGACGGTAAACTTACCGTCGATGCCGAAGGCTTAGGACTCTGCAAGGATGGCAGTTTCTATGTTTCCGAAGAATATGGCGCGACGATTTATCACGTAGATTCGACTGGCCGCATGCTGGGCTTGATTACGCCGCCCACCGCCTTTCTGCCACGGTTTTCTATTCCTACTTTCAAAGGCTTTACGACTTCCGATCAGGCGGTGAAATCCCAAACCGGCGGGCGACGCGATAATCACGGGCTGGAGGGCCTCGATCTCACACCGGATGGCCGCTATTTGGCTACGATGCTGCAGAGCGCACCCCGACAGGATTGCCCGGGCGACAAAGACGCCAACCGAGCCTATACCCGTTTACTCATCTATGATTTAACGAAAGAGGCGACACCCGCCAAGCCCGCGGAACACTACCTCGTCGAGCTTCCGACCGTGAGTAGCTCCGGCTCAGGCAAGCCCGCAAACAAGACCGCCGCCCAATCGGAAATCATCGCCTTAAGCCGCACGACTTTTCTGGTACTCGCGCGTGACGGCAACGGCAACGGCTCCGGCAAATCTGGTTATGAGTCCAAGGCGGCCGCCGTCGGTTACGCCGAACATCCCGTGGTTTATAAAAGCATCCTCCTTGTTAGCACGAAAGGTGCGACCAATTTAGCGGGAACGAAATTTGAATCCGGATATGACTCCGCCGTTCAGGGCTCTGGTGCCACCTTGGCCCCGGCCCACGGGCTGATTGCAGCAAAGCCGGTAGATTTCATCAGTTTATTAAACCCAAAACAACTCGCACGCTTCGGTTTGGATCTGAATGTCATCGGCGCCTCCGGCGTCGCTCTGGCGGCGAAAGCGGGCCATCAAGTCGGTCCGCTTTCTTCGCACTCGCTGTCGGCCAAGTGGGAAGCGATGACCATCGTCTCCTGCTGTGATCCGGCATCTCCCGACGACTATTTCCTGCTCGTGGGCAACGATAACGATTTCATCACCCAGAATGGCATCATGTTTGGCCAGACTTACGATGCGCTTTCCGTCGAGGCCGGCGCCGAGATTGTGGAAAACCTGAACCGCATCCTTGTCTATCGGGTAACCTTGCCGGGCTACGATGCAACGGGACGATGAGTGGGGCCGCAAAGCACCTAACGATAGAAGCCTACCTCGGTTCGGTCGAACCCGTGAAAGCTCGGACCTTACGTTCCATCATCCAATCCATCCTAAGCACATCAGATGAACTGGAAGGTGTAATCGCCTGGAACGTTCCGCAAATCCGGCTCGGTCGCCACTATGTCTTCGGCCTATGTGCCTATAAAAATCACCTGACCTTAGCACCTTGGAGTCCACACGTGATCGAAGCTTTCCGTCCACGCCTGAGCCCTTTCGTGGTGCGTAAGAATTGCTTCTTGGTACCCGTCGACTGGCAAGCCGATGCCCCGCTCCTCATCGACCTCGTGAAGGCGCGACTGGCTGAGTTGGATGAATCGCCCGTGCCGCGCCCCAAGCGAAGATCTCCCCAATAAACAGGATGACAGTGGCTCGATTATAGTTATTAAGCTCAGACCGACCCTTCCTTGAGACCCGCGGCATAAGCCTCGAAGACGAGCTTGATTTCATCACGCACGCGACGGAACTCATTGCGGATCTCTTCGGGCGTACCGGTGGCGTGCGCGGGATCCTGAAAACCCCAGTGATGGGTCAATCACGGGGTCAGGCCGTACCCACTCGGGGACTGAACCGAAAACCGTCACTTTAAGCCGAATTTTGGTTCAGCGTTCAAAAGGTACGGCCTGACCCCTTATTCGGGTCCGGGCCGAAATTCGAATCCATCCCGGGGTCGTTTTTAGGGTAAAAATTACCCCTCAGACGACTACAGATTCGGACAGCGTTTTGCTAGAGTTTGACCCTTCCGGAACCCCTTAAAAAACACTAAACCACTGATAATCAGGGGTTTAGTAAAGTGGCGGAGAGGATGGGATTCGAAGGAATGCTTCTCGTCTGTATGTCGTTGAACTCCAACGACCGAGGTTTTTTGCGGACAAGTTATCCGCCAACTCTGCTAATTTAATAGCCCGATTTTTGCGCGCAAGAGAAGAAATGCCCTATGCATACTCGTTACCACCAAGGAATGGCCGGATCAGTTAGCAACAGCTGACCATTGCTCAACCTATTCGCTGGATAGTTCGTCCAAGTGACACCCAAGAAAAATGTGACCAACCTACGCCTTGGTGGTAAATAAAGGGTGATGACCGCTCCTGCTTTTGACGAAAAGCTCTTCATCACCGAACTGACCAAGCATCAGCCGGCCCTCGGCGCGTTCTGCCATGCCCAACTAGGAGACCGCCATCAGGCGCGAGAAATCCTCCAGACCACCTGCGTGACACTATGGCTGAAGGCGTCCGAGTGGGACACCGCGCGCCCCTTCCTCCCATGGGCCTTCGGCATCGCCCGCTTCACCGCCCTGGCCCATCTGCGTGATCGCGGACGGGAACGGCTCATCTTCGATGAAGACGTCTTGGCCTCGATGTCCTCCGAAGCAGAACTTGCGGCGGAAAGATACGATGACCGCCTAGACGCCATGCGCCTGTGCCTTGAGAAGCTCAGCGAAAAAGACCGCGAGCTGCTACGCCTTCACTATGTCCTCGGTCGTTCGATCAAGGATCTCTCCCAAGAGCTGGAACGCGGGGAAAGCGCCTTGAAGATGGCTCTTCTTCGTCTGCGAGAGCAGCTCAGCCAATGCGTCACACGACGCCTGAACCACCCTTTATGAATAACCAATCCTCCGATCTTGAACATCGGCTATACCTGCTCCTGGAAGCTGCCCGTGCGAACGACCTTCAGGCGCGCGGAACCCTGAACGAGCTTCTCCGCCATGACCCGCGTGCCCGGACGGCCCTAGCCCGACTGCTCGTCGACGAGCACGCCCTGTCCGAAAACCTGCGCGATGCCAGCATCAGCACCCTTCTTGAACCCCGCGCGGACGTCTTGGCAATGACTGCACGAAAGCCCACTTCATCCTGGAGACAGCTGAGCGCGGCGGCCGCCGGCCTAGCTGTCGGAGTAGCCTCCGCCTCCCTGCTCTTCGGCTATGCTAACGTCACACCGGAACCTAAGCAGATCACCATCGCTAATCCGGGATTCGAGTCGCCGGTTGCGCCGCTTGCCGAAGGTATCCCTTCAGAATTCGGAATCTGGAGCGGCGACTACTCCGAAATCGTCGGGCCCCAAGAGGGAATCACGCCACACGAAGGAGAGCACATGTTCCGTTTCCTGCGTTCCGACTCCAAGGACACATCGCCCTCCCGGGCCAACCACGGCAACATGTACCAATTCATCGACGTCCGCCCTCTCCGCGCCGCCATCGCAGATGGGACCGCCACGGTCGATTGGTCCGCCTGGTTCAATTGCGTCAAGGAGAGTTCCGGCAAGGTAACACAGTTCGAAGCCAGCATGTGGGCCTTCGCAGGCGAACCCTCGGTGGTTCGTGCCAACTGGGCAGGCAACCTCCATCAGGAACTGGCCTACAGCACCTGGCGGGTGGTATCGGACAATGACCCGCAGACCTGGCAACGCATCGCTGGCAGCCTAATCGTACCACCCGACACTGATTTTCTGGTAATCGAGTTAAAGGCCATCCCTGGCGACAAGTCTGCGCAAAACGACCCTTTCAGGTTCGCGGGACACTACGCCGACGACGTCCAGCTCACCCTGCGCAAACAGGCCCGCTACAAACCTTAACCCCGCGCCACCTGCTTTCGACCCTATCGCCATGAATAATCCCATCAGCATAAACCAAGCCACCGCCCTCACCCTGCTGACAGGGTTGGGCGTAATGGCGGCGGGACTGACACCCGCCTGCGCCCAGCAACCGGCTGCGACGTCCAAGCCTGCGGGCCTGGAATACGTCCTGGAAACAGTCGCCATCGAATCGGGTGAAAGACAGACCATCTACCGGACAAAAGATCATATCGAAGCGCCTAATTGGTCGCGAGACGGTAGCTTCATGCTGTTCAACTTCAAAGGCGGTCTCTACCGGATACCGGCTGACGGCTCCGCCAAGCCCCGGCAACTGGATACCGGTGCGGCGAAGAAATGTAATAACGACCACGGCATCTCTTTCGATGGCAAGCAGCTGGCGGTGAGCTCGCGCTCCCCCGACAAGAAATCCCAGATTTACGTCCTGCCCATCGATGGAGGCGAAGCTCGTCTCGTGACGCCGCTCTCGCCTTCCTATTGGCATGGATGGTCGCCCGATGACCAAACCCTGGTCTACTGCGCCGAACGCGACGGCAACTTCGACATCTACTCCGTCCCAGCTGCGGGTGGCCCCGAGAAACGACTGACCACCAGCCCCGGACTCGACGACGGACCGGAATACTCACCAGACGGGAAGTACATCTACTACAACTCGGAGCGAGACGGCACCATGCAGATCTGGCGGATGAAACCGGACGGCTCCGCGCAGGAACCTGTCATCGCCGACGACCGCCGTAACTGGTTCCCGCACCTCTCGCCGGACGGCCGCTGGATCGCCTTCATCAGTTTCGGCAAGGATGTCATGCCCAACGATCACCCGGAAAATCGAGACGTCGTGATACGCCTGGTGCCGGCAGCAGGCGGTGAAACCCGCGAGCTCGTCCGATGCTTCGGAGGCCAAGGCACGCTCAACGTACCATCGTGGTCGCCCGACAGCAAGAAACTGGCCTTCGTCAGCGTCACGAAACCCATCCCGCCGGATTGGTCGCTGCCAGGAATGCCCAAGCCCAACTACCATAAGCAAGTTCCCCCTCCCGCCGACTACCATCGCCCTGCGATAGTGATCGACCAGGCACTTGGCATTTTCGATGGCCAGGCCGACGTGGGCGGCCCTATCCTTCCAGGCAATGCCTCGTTCGATGCCAGGCTCGGCCATTATCGCCTGACTTCCGCGGGCTACAACATCTGGTACACCCGCGATGAGTTCCGGTACTTGTGGAAAAAGATGGTCGGAGACGCGACCCTCAGCGCCACGATTGAGTTTCCCTACAAGGACGGCTACTTCGATCGCAAGGCGGTCCTGATGTTCAGGCAAGACCTCAGCGACGATTCCAAGACGGTCATGGTAGCCCTACACGGCGGCGGCCTGATCCATCTGGCACAACGTTCCGAGAAAAACCAAAAGATCACCGAGAGCGCCCGCCTGAAGGCCGAAGGCCGGCCGGCCAGCGCCAAGCCCATCCGCCTGAGCATCGAAAAACGCGGCAATACTTTCGCGCTCCTCGCCAGCCTCGACGGCGAACCCCTACGCCAGATCGGCA
>Ga0214919_10002391_pt1 | contig 29557 bp, 24 predicted proteins | sample LL1503_MetaG_FD_177994 | JGI IMG/M metagenome (GOLD analysis project Ga0214919, IMG submission 177994) | Freshwater microbial communities from Lake Lanier, Atlanta, Georgia, United States - LL-1503 | ecosystem: Environmental > Aquatic > Freshwater > Lake | place: USA: Georgia | collected... | reverse complement strand
CCCCATCGCCTGTGGGAAACCGAAGCTCTCGCGCCACGATGGGGAGGAAAAGGCGTGCCGGTCGATTCACGACCACGCCCCACACGCTGGTAGGGTTCCAACGCGCGCAAGCGCATGCGCCGCTAGCTCAACTGGCAGAGCAGCTGACTCTTAATCAGCGGGTTATAGGTTCAAGTCCTATGCGGCGCACTCTCTCACTTCTTCACATATCCCACGGGGCAGAACGGCTTCACCGCGGTGACTTTCTTGAGAGTCTTTCCCTTCACGCAGGAGATGGTCTTGGTGGCCAACTTCGGAGGGGTTGCTGTGTTGGTTGCCGGCGCAACAACTGAAACTGGCTGTTGCGTCAACTTGACTTGAATCTTGGGTGCCGAGAATTCGAAGTTAGAGGCCGAGAGATTGATCCAGCCATTTCTCTCATTTACCGTTGTGGTAGCCACACTATTAATCCCAGAATCAGAGATGACTTCAATCTTGGCTTCAACGGGCGCACTCGAAAACTTATACAAACAGCGAGCGACATCGGATCGCATAATCAAGTTGTAGGTGCCCTTAAACGCGGTGGCGCCATCGGGTAAGAAGTGCGGGGATGCCACTTGATAAGAGAGAGTGCCGTCTGTGAACTCGGGTGGACCATCTGAATAAGTAGTCGAATTCGTAGCCACGATTCCCTTGAGCCCACTTCCGCTCTTGAAACACGGGCTAGCGCTCTGCATTTCGCGATCATCGAGCGTGCGCAGACTCCAAGTCGTGGGCGCTGCATTTGCTTTGTTTCCCGCATAGTCGAGCCAGAGTTTTAATTCGTTGATTGAATCGGACCCGTAAGGGAAAGGCTCTGCGGTCGCATTCCTACTCACGATCGGACCCGTTGCGTGATCCGCGTTCGCAGTCCCCCACTTGCCCGCTGAAAGCCCGCCCACTTCTGCGTAAGCGGTTTGCAGAGTCTGCGGAAGTTTTGTGTATAAATCTCCTGCTGCAAATACAGGTACCCGTAGTGGTGCAGCTGCAATAGTGACTTTCTGTCCACCAGATGCAATCGGTTCCAAAGTGATATCTGGATTGGCTAGGCGCCCATGGATCCATCCGTTGATTTCATGCGAAAGCCGAACCGTCAGTCTCAAGGTTATGGAGGTATCGAGAGGATCGCGCAGCAGACAATGGCCTTGCGCATCATAAGCAATTAAACAGGTAGGGGCTCCTGCGGTATCGATCTTTCCAAGGAGGTTTCCACATTGCACTATCGGCACCTGTCCAACCACCACTCCTGGACTCTTAGCGCCTTTGGCATCAATGCTCTGTTGTTCACAGGCGAGGCCGTACTTTCCAAAACCACGTGTGGCATCCGCGCCGGAAGCGAAATTCGTTTTCTCGATCGCATAAATATTTGTAAAGAATGCTGATGGAGGTGTGGGGTTCTTTGCGCTGGTTCTACCGTTGAGACCCACGCTGATGAGGTAGTCGCTCCCCTTAGAGTGCGCAGCTGCAGGAATGCTCCAGATACTTGGCTCACTGGGAACCGGAATCAATAATGAGGAATCACCTTGAAACGCATCAAGATGATCTGGGTAGAGGGTCTCTTTATAAGTGCCCTCCCCCAGTAGCGAACCATCACGATAGGCAGAGATGCCAACGATGCAATCCGTATTCGCCGCCGAAACGCATGGTGGAAGAATGGCGAAGTAGTTGTACTCCTTCGCGCCCGCACAGTTGGTGGCGCTCGTAGACGAACAGACAAAGTCTCCGACTGGAGTGTCTATGTGTGCGGTCAGTAGCGAAAACATATCTACCTTGGTCCCTCGGTTGAGGGCGTCATTAATAACGATCCCCTGGTAGCCCAGATCACCCGTGGCCGTGTGGGACCACTGCTCGTCAGGCAACCCGGCGGCAGCCACCGACGAGAGCGCGGTCACCCCGAACGTCACAACACCGACGACAACCAACGTGAAATGTGACGCCCTTCGGATCATGAGTCTCCCATCAGGAACAATCGACTTGTCGCGCACAGCATAACTGCACTTCAGCTAAATTGCCTGAGAGCGTCACTCTTACTGAGATGCTACGAAAGCCCAAACGTCGAGGAGCGCTAGGGCCAGAATCGCACCGAAGCCGGCCTTCTTTGGAGATGCGAAGAGCACGGCACAGGCAATCATCGCAGCTGCAATTAAAGGTATGCGGAATGGTCGTATATAGAGGGAGAGAAGTATGGCAACCGCTACAAGAGCACTACCAGCCACTCGAATGCTCTTTAAACTGCCCAGGCGCTGCGGCAAACCAAGAATGCCAATCTCATTGTCCTGCTCCATATCTTTCAAAACATTTGCAAAATGTGCCGCGACTCCCAGCAGCGCTCCCGAAATTACTACCCACCAAGGTGGCGTGCGCTCCGCTCCGATAAAGATAGAACTTACAAGTGCCGCAAAGGCAATAGCGTAAGGAAGTGGCGAAGTGATGCGACTCTTGAAGTAAAAGTTATAGGCAATCCCACACCCCACACCAAGAAGGTGTGTGAGGCCGCCCCAGAGGCCGAGTGGACCAAGGATGGAAAGGAGTATGCAGAGCGGGAGTGCAAAAGTGATCGCTCTCTTTAACTCCCCCTCGCTCACAGCGCCATTTACCAAAGGTTTGGTAATGCGCTGCTGCGCTCGATCACTTTCGACGTCAATGAGGTCATTGCTCCATCCAATGGTGATCTGCCCGCAAAATACCGCGGCGGCTACGACGAGAGCTTGGAAAGTATTGAAGAACGAGATACTCAATAAGAATCCAACCGCTGTGACTACCAATGTCGGTGCAAGGTGTGCACTCTTGAGGAATCTCATCGTGAAATAAGGACCTAGTGGCCAGAATCAAGCGGGTGAGGGATCAACCCCTCATGATGGTGAATCACGCTCCATCTACCATTTTCACGCCGCAATAAATCTGTAATGCGGACCGAACCCGTCATTGCCCCAGGCTCTTGATACTCGAAATCAAGGTAGTAACAAGCGAGCGCTAAATCGCTCCAGACCTCAGTCCGAACGAAGCGAGCATTCCACGTTAATGGACCCCGCGCTTGTGACTGCGCCCTGTCTGCCTCATGAAATTCACGTCGGGCTTCTCTGCCCACAATGAACTCCGGAGTGAACACATCCCACACAGTGCAATCTTCAGCAAGCATATCTTCAAGTCCGTGAATATCACCTGATTGAAAGCTCTCAAAAATGCTTCTTATCGCTCGCTCGATATCCTCTTGCTCAGTCACGTCCTCCCACATCCCTCTCTCGAATTTTTGACGGTGTATTCAAAACTTCCGGATCGTCTTTGACTGATTATCCCTGAGGATGGAACGAGACATAACTTGCCGGTTTACCACAGAGAGAAAGGGGAACCTCCAAATTCATTGTCCGAACCTCACCCACGGGCCACGGAGATCGCCAAATTGTCCCTGAAGAATTAAGTTTCTGATACGCATCAACAACGCCTCCCACGGTAACCACCAAAGTGTTAGCGTTGATGTCAGTCACCGGGCCAGAGTTCACCCAATTAGCGGCGAGTGGGATATATAGGTATTTAAGATCTAAGGACGCCAACTCCCCTGGCTTCAATTTGGAGATCTGAGATTCATCAAACTTTCCCCAACTCGTAGAGATGAGGGAAAATGTGAATACATTTGCTGGATAAGGTGAGTAAGTTGACACGACCAACGGAAGGGAGCCCAAGAAATTTGGGGTGCAAGATGCAATTGCCTGATCGACTTTCACTCTCGCGGCGGAGTCTAGCTCTGCTGTTGATTTTCTAGTGAGAGTGAAGGTGTACTTCGCCGTCGAGATCTCCTTGTTAGGAGCGGTCGGTACATATACTTCAAGAGTGTGCGTTCCTGAACTCAGCATGCTCGTACTAAGCGTGCCGGAGAAATCATTTGAATTGTTGTAAAGGACATTGCACGGAAAGGTCTTTTCGTTTCCGTCGATACGAAAGCAGAGCGATCCGAATGAGCGAGCATTTGGATTGATGAAATCTGTTCCACCAGTCATAGCTGAGACCCCAAGAGCATTTCCTGAGTAAGTGATCTGGTCCTCGTCATGAGAGAACTTTGCAGTAAAGCGGGGAGTCATAAAGTGTTGAACGTCGTATCCACTCATGAAAACCATCAAGGTGCGACCATCGCTTAGCGTCGAAAGGTAGAAGAAACCTACCCCGGCAATATTTGGAGAGATCTTCTTATCGACGTCAAAAACGAACGGAACCTTTGCATCACAGAGATGTGTCGTAAGGGTGGCAGCCGGAATGTACTGAATCTTCTTATAGTCAGTTGCTAGAGGAGTCGTGTCATATCGGACCACCTTGGCCGGCACGTCGAAGTACTTCATGTCGGAAGAAGCCCCGCCGATTTCTGAATCCTTCTGGAAGAAGTCATTTTCCACTGGAGTGGACAGGTAATTCTTCTTCCAGGATGTGGATGCAGTGAACGCCATGACGATGCGCGCGTTGCTGACGCCAATGCTTCCGCTGCCTCTATTGATACAGGTGACCGTCATGCCACTCGCGTAATCAGCCGTCTCGTGAAATGGCATGGCATTGGAACCACTCATAGATTGAGAATTGCTCCACGCGGACGGCATACAGCTCGCTGCAGTACAGGCATCTTTCGCGGGCGTCGCCGGTGTACTGCTTTGTGCGGAAGGGTCAGGGGGCGCCACATAATCAGGCGGTAGCGTCACTCCGGAACCCGTGCAAGATGCGTTGTAATTATCGAATTCCTGCTTAATTAGGCTCGCCTGCAAGCTCACGCTTTGGAGATCCTTCAGATAATTTTGGATGTCAAGATTATACTTTGCCGCCTCTGACAATTTCCCCCACGAAATAGCATTACTTGCTTTGATGCGCGCAGCATACATTCCTTCAATATCAATCTTTCGCAAGTCTTGTTGATACTGATACTGAGATGCTAATGAAGAGAGCGTGCTCCTAATCGAACTTGAACAAGCGCTCTTCTTCGTACTTGAGGTGCTCGTCGAGTTATATAGACAGGTTTTCGTGATGGCATCCTGTTTGGCACGCACCGCGGTCATCTGACGGTTATAGGAGTCGATACTTCCCTGTGCGCTTTCCATATCTAACTTAGCGAGCGCCGCTGAAGACGCGTTTCCGGTTGCTGATGCATTTTCGTATTTGATTTTTGCTTGTGAAAGTTTGGTTTCATAAAGCTTGCGAAGATCAGCGAGCGAATAGTACTGGCGCGAATAGTTTGTGATCTGAGCCTTCTGTGTGGCCGTGCAGGGTTTTAGTTTCGCCGCGAATGAGGTGGATGGAGACACAAAGGCAAGAATTAGCAGCGAAATAGCGATTGGCCCCGCAAGTCTCTTCGCTTTCGCCATGCGATAATTATGCCTCAAAGGACCGGATTTAGCGCCACCCCGCTATGCTGAAAGAACCATGGCACTCCTCTTTGGTCTCGGTACTGCGGTGATGTTCGCTTGCAGCACCTTGATGTCCTCGCGGTCTATCCGAATGATTGGAAATTTCTCTGTCATCGGATGGATGATGCTCTTTGGAACCATCGTGACGATTCCATTTCTGTACGCAAGTGGATGGCCAGATATTTCTCCGAAAAACATCGCTGTACTGGCCTTTGCGGGCGTTGGAAATGTTGCGGGGCTACTCCTCAGTTTCCGCGCCCTGCAAATTGGAAAAGTTGGTCTCGTCGCGCCAATTGTCTCTACAGAGGGGGCCTTAGCCGCCGTCATGTCGACTCTTTCCGGAGAATCTCTCAAGCTTTCGGTTATTTTCGCCCTGATTGTGGTGGTTGCCGGTGTTGTTATCGCCGCCATCGCGCCCGACCCTGCCCCTATTGCCCACGAGAACGCTCCTAAAGCGGTCCTTCTCAGTACGTGTGCATCTCTCTGTTACGCCTCTACTCTTTTTGCCACCGGCGGTTTAAGTGGAGAGATACCAACTGCGTGGCTCTCTCTTCCACCTCGGCTTGCAGGAGTTCTTTTCATAACCCTCCCTCTGGCGTTCTCCAAAAAACTACGTATCTCACGATCGGCACTGCCACTAGTTATCGGCTCCGGAATCACTGAAGTGACAGGATTTACCTGTTTTGCCATTGGAGCAGGTTCTTCAATTGCTATTACCTCTGTTATCGCGTCTCAATTCGCACCTATCGCAGCACTTTTGGCATTCATACTGTTCAAAGAGAGACTCGGACGATTACAGATCGGTGGAATTGCACTCATCATTGTGGGCGTTGCCGCTCTGACTGTAATCACTAGTTAATACATTCATTAGCTAATACTTTCACTCGCGCGTGAGTAGCCTTTTCAGACCCAGATCGACTAACCTCTCTCCATGTTCGATCTCACCAGCAAGCGTTTTCTCGTTACCGGCACCGGTTCAAAGAATGGAATTGGGTTTGCCTCTGCGCGCGCTTTGCAATCGCTCGGAGCACAGGTGTTCATCACCTCTCTCTCAGATCGCGTCAATGAGCGAGCGACCGAATTAAATTGCCCAGGCGCCACCGGTGACCTCACCGACGAGAATGCCGTCCAAGAGCTAATCGCGCTAGCAGTCAAAGAACTCGGTGGCCTGGATGGGGTCGTCAATAACGCAGGCATGACGAGCATCGTTGACTCATCACACGGCGAATTTGCGTCAATTGACGACACTTCGCTTTCCACTTGGCGCAAATCTTTCGCCCGAAATCTCGATTCAGCTTTTCTCGTCACCAAAGCCGCACTCCCGCACATTCGAAAGAATCCGTGGGGTCGAGTTGTGATGGTCTCCAGCGCCACTGGGCCACTCATGGCGATTCGCAATGATGTTGCGTACGCGTCCGCCAAGGCAGCAATGATCGGTTTGGTGCGCGGATTAGCGTTAGACGAAGCGCCGAACGCCATCACGGTAAATGCCATCGCGCCAGGGTGGGTGGCAACGGAATCGCAGACTCCTTCAGAGGCATTGCATAGTGCAGCAACACCGCTGGGGCGCGCTGGCACTCCCGACGAGATGGCAAGTGCGGTGGCCTGGCTCTGCACTCCAGGAGCGGCATATGTAACCGGGCAAATGATTGTTATCGATGGCGCGAATTCGCTCCCTGAGCAGAGGTTTTTGCCACCTACAAATTAACGATTACATCCAAAGTTAACGTAGCGCCACGGGAGCCTTCATTTCCTACAAGCGACCACTTCCCTGCGGTGAGAATGTCAAAAGTTTGACTTCCAATTCCATGCACCCCACCGTTAAGGCCCACACCGTTATCTTCCAACACGACGGTCACTCTCATTCCATCATGTGCCACCAGAATTCTCAGTGAAGTCGCTTTGCCATGCCTGAATGAATTTGTAATTCCTTCTTCGACTGCCTGCGCTATTCCTTCGACTGGCGCGCCCACGAAATCCTCTCCAGTGAAACCCAGTTCAATAGAGAGGAAGTCTCGCCACCTCGCGACAACTTCTGTAACACCAATCCGTAACGACAGGTTCGAGACGTCTCCATCATGTGGCGGTTTATTGAGCACATCTAAGGCGGCCGCGATAGCGCTATCCACCCGCGCTTGATCGCCAGAGCCTGTGGCAGAGTTCATCACGGCTGCGAGTGTGAGCAGTTGAGATTGAATTCCTCCATGTACATATTGCGCTAATTCACGGCTCAGCAGAGAACGTTGATGCGCATTTGAAATGGACTCGAGTCTTGCAGCATCGATCGACTCCCGCAATTCTCGGTTGAGATCGTCCTGGGCGGCGAGAGCCACTCGGATAACCGAAGCCACAATGGTAACGATCGGAATCCAAAAAAGGATATTAACGGCTGAGGTACGTGTCTCAACCCAATCCGTGGGCGAGATCGCAGCCACGATGATCGCTTCAACGGATGCAACGGCGGCGATCAGGGCTCCTGCCACTCGGCCGCGAAAACGCGTGAAACGATTTTGCAACTTACTAGCTCCGCTAAGTGCCATGAAAGTGCTGACGCCCACGATCAATACTTGATAAATGCGCGCACCTAGATCAACGGTATTGAGCAGCAGCGTGGGTAGCACCGTGAGAATCGTCCCCACCCAAGGATGGAAAGGATCGAGTCGAAATGCGCGACCAAAAACCTCTGCGACTGAGACGCGGGGAATCTCCAAATCATTCTGCTCCCAGAGTGAATGGCTCAATGGCCGGAAGTAGTCACGAGCGACTCTTTCGATGCGCTCAGAGATGCGTTGCCACTCGTCGCTCCCTTGGGCCGACTGTAGCGAAGTGAGATCTGCTTTAATGTGCTCGATTTCGGCCATAAAAGTTGCCGCGCCACTCACGCCTAAGAAAGCCCCAAGATTATCGAGCATCTCCTTTTCTCTTTGCTCACCACTTTCGAGGGCCAACTTCTCCAAAATCAATTTTCGACGTTCAATCTGATAGCGATCCCGCATAGTGAAAACAAGCGCTGTGATAAAAAGTGAGAATCCACCGATGATTGCCGATGAGATGGTGCGTCCCACAATTTCGGATGCAATATGCAGGTGGCCAATCAAATCTAAGCGGTAGCTCGCATACCCAGTCCCGAACCCCTTCACCGCGCCAACCAAAACACCGGTGACGATGATGCTCTGGTAAGAGCGCGGGATTAAGTGACTTTTCCTAAAGTAGGTGAACTTGGCGCCAAGTAGGACTATAGCTGCCCCAATAGTTCCAAGAGTTGATGCCCAAATCCATCGCTTCACGTCGTGCGAATCGGAAAGATCTGCGCGTTGTCCTACGACGGAGAAAATGGTGATGGGAAGAAGGATGATAGCCGGCCAGATCATCAGGGCCCGGCGTCCGCCTACCGCATCGAGAATTCGAGCTTCAGTCGGCGTCATGCGAAGGTGCGCCTCCGGTGAGCCGGTAATAAAGGCGCGAAATTGCAATTCGCTGATTTTGCCCGGCGGGGATAAGTGGCATGCTGAGTTGTCCAAAAATACGCGAGATCATTTGCTCGACAGACTTTTCACTGACCCCGCGTCTCCCTGCGATCTGCGCATTAGTCATGCCGAGAGAGACGAGCCGCATCGTTTCAATCTGCGAATCAGTGAATTCCTTAACTCTTGGCACACCAGCAGGACGAGTGCGGTGACCTGCAGGAGTACTCGCGGCTCGTTTAGCATTCTTGAGTGCAGTGACGACTTTTTCGATGTCACCCATCTCTCGTTTGATAAGGAATTCAACTCCGGCCGGTGCTTGGGACAAATTTGGCCCGAGCAAGCGAGGGTCCTCAATACTCGTCAGCATCACAATCCCTACTTGGGGAGCGCGCTGTCGCACCGTAACTGCGAGATCAAGGCCATTGGGGCCCTTACCTAAATTGAGATCAAGTAAAGCGACATCTGGTTGAAGGTCGAGAATCAATTTCAAGCCTGCACTTGCATTATCTGCAGCTCCTGCAATAACCAAACCTTGAGAGGTCAATGATGTGCTCAATAATCCGCGAGTGAAATCATCATCTTCAACTAAGACAACCTTCAAATTCTCCATGGCCTAATTATGGTGCCTATTGCCAGCGTGCCCATAGGGGGTAAACCCAGGAGAGATTTAGGGCTCCAACTCGGTCGGGAGTTCGACAACTTCCTCGCTTTGACCGTCACTCAAAGGTTTGTCGTACTTGAGGAAAATTCTCGAGTAAACGAGATGTCCGTCGGCAGTTGTGACCAGATCGGAGAGCAAGACGCTTGCGGTGCGCACATCATAGTTTCCACTCGCACAGTCGGGATCGCAGGTGTTCTTTGTCGAAGTGGCTAATCCGAAAGCGGATTCCTTGCTCCATGAAGCCCACAAAATCTTGGAAAGTTGCTGCCCGCCGTCAGCGCAGTACAACTGCAATTCCTTCGGAGCCTCTAGATACTCATTGCAATCAATAACAAATACTCCGGAGGAAGCGACATCTGGGGATGGGGCGGCAGTCACCGCAGGGGAAGTGACGGGGTTTACTCCCTCTCGAGGAACTCCCGACGTTGAGCACCCCACTAACACCAAAGAGAAAATCGCCAACCCCGACCTAAAGCGTCGAGAGCCAAAGAAATTAATCCTTAGCAAGGGCGCGAAACTTTAACGAGTCACGACCGTGATTTTTACTGCGCTCGTGGATCCTTCTGATCTGCTGTTCGACATCAGCGATAGCTAAATCGAATGCCGCAAGATCATTGAACGCCGCGCTCTCAGCTCTCAAGAGAGGTCCTGATCCTCGGGAGGTGAGAACCACTCGATGAGACGCCTTACCATGCCGCGGATTTTGCTCGTGAAGAATTTCTACTTCCATCCGATCAATCACCACGCTAAAGCGCTCCATACTTTTTAACTTAGAAGTAGCCATCTCGCGAAAATCTTCTGCGAGGCTTGCGTGGCGGGCGTGAATGGTAATTTCCATAACTACCTCCTAGGTGTTGCTGATCCTGACTATACCCGTGGAAAGTCTTCGGTGCGGGAGGTTTATCTACACCTTTTTGAAACCAGGTGGACAGCTGGGACTGGAGGATGTGACAACTTTGACAGCTTTACCTTTCACGCACTTGATAGTGACCACCTTCACCACTTTCTTACTGGGAGTAGGTGTCTTGGAAGGAGTAGCGTTCGTAGCCGGAGCGTTCTCGGGAGCTTTCTCCTGGGTTAATTTAACTCTTAGTTTTGGCTGTGAGAAGGTAAATCCATACGCCCCCAACCTGAACCATCCATCCTTTTCACCTACGTTCTCAGTAGCGACGCTGGATACTCCATTTTCGTTCACTATTGAGATGCTCGCCTTGATAGGTGCACTCGAAAAGCCATAAATGCATCGGGCAACTTCAGCGCGTATCGATAGATCGTACGTTCCCTTCATTATGTTGCCGCCTGCGGTGTAGTGAGGTGCGGCAATTTGGTAATCCAAAGTTTGATCCTGTTGATTAAAGTTTGGTGGTCCAGGGGTATATGCAGTGGCGTTTGAAGTCACTAAACCATTTACTTGATTCCCAGTCGTGAAACATCTTGCCAAGTTTCCCATGGAGTCTTCAGGGACACTATTCAAAAAGAATTGTGGCGTCATGATCGTAGCTTTGTCACCAACAAGCGGAAGCCAGGCTTTCATTGCATCAAAGTCATCACTCGTGTGCAGCGCACGAAATTGCCACTGTGTCGGATCCTTCTCGCCGTTCTTATTCCCGTCATAGCCAAATCCAGTATCTTGCTGGTATCGACCTTGCAAATACGGCGGCAAATTTTGCCAGGTAGAAAAACCTGTGAGCACCGGCACTTGGACAGGCTCCCCTTCCACGGTGAGGGAGATGCCATAACTCTCGCTCTTGGTATCTATATATGCCTTACCGAGGCGACCGTAAAACCAGGAGACCGGGGGTTTAGCAAAGCGTAAAACGATTCCGTAACGCACTTCTGGCGCAAATGCTGTTCGTCGTTGGCAAACACTCTCACTGTTAGTGGAGCACCCATACTTCACAAACCCATCGCCGCCGCCATTATTTGCTTGCGCCAGTGGAAAATTGCCAGCGATTGGATTTGCCGCGTAGAAACCTAACGACATGGTGTGAACGGAGAATGGCTGTACAACGCCGTCAGCAGATCTTGAACTCTTCTGGTTTAAGTAGGTTTTCACCACATACGTCTCGTTGCCAGATCCATTGGTTACTCCGGGAATCTTCCAGAGACTTGGAGTGCTTCCCGCAGCTAGGTTGAGCCGAGAATTCCCTTTAAAGGTGTGTTCTAATGTCGCGGGGAAATTTCCTACTAAGGAGCCGACTACTTTCTTATCACCGACTAAGGCATATACCGATTCGATGCAATAGTTATCTTGATCATTAAGGCACGGTGGCAGAATTGCAATCGCTTCGAATTTCTTGGCTTTCGAGCAGGTGGCGTCGTCAATCGAGTCACAATAAGCAGTTCTTGAACTCTCTAGATCGAAGATATATGGATGGTTTGGGTAGAAGCGATCGTAATCACCTAAAAAGGATGCTGCTGCCATACGTGGATCTCTTGCGTCATCGAAGATAAATCCGATTCCTTTGGCAGTGAGGTCCTGGGCGAGGTACGGGCCAACGACTTCCGGTGCAGGACTATCCGCAACCGCAGTTTGAAGAAGTAAGGGCGAGCCAACTACGACCCCACCAATAATGAACGCAACCAAAACCGAAGCAAACTTTTGCATCAGCGCCAGAAACCTCCGAAGTAAAGTTCCGACCAACTCTAATACCGCTCGGCACGAATAAATAGGGGTAATTTACAAGGTGGGCCATACCTACAGGGTTCGGTGAATGATGAACTGGAAGCGCCCTTCGACAAAGTAGGTATCGCTAGCCATCACAGGAATGCCATCACGCAAAAAGTGCACCTGCCTGAGGAGCAGGTAGAGCCCCGACTTGGGTCGCCCCTTTCCCCAGCCCACCTCCGTGGAACTCATTGCGTGAATTTCTGCGAGCGCGCGTACTGGAAATATCCCCAGTTTGGCAAAGGCGCGAAAGACGCTCCCTTTGCCCATCTCACCAATGCTCTCCTCGGGTAGGTCGCGTATCGCAACCGCGTCGTAGGAGTAAGCCACCACTTCCGCATCCGCCAGAATTGCCCGCTCCATATAGAGAACCGGCTCACCTTCTGCGATCTGCAACCGAAACGCCTCGTCCGCAGTTGCCCCTCGTCGCTTCACCACACGGTGGGTCATCCCAGGTTCCAGACCCATTTCACGAATCGTTTCGGTAATCGAGCGGAGCTCTTGGAGCCCGGCGCGGATGGAGGAACCGAAATTTGCGACGTACGCCCCTGAGCCATGCCTGATATCAAGGAGTCCCTGGGCTTCCAGCGCTTTCAGTGCGGTGCGAATGGTGACCCGAGAGACCTGGTACTGCCCCGCCAGATCAAACTCGCTCGGGATTTTCTTTCCCTCACTCCACTCATGGGTCAAGATTCGAGTTCGCAATTGGTCCCTCACCTGGGTGGCCAGTGAACCCCGCCTGCCTTTGGTAGTTGCCGGGGAAGGCAGCGCCGAGGACTTTGCAATTGCCATGAGCCGGAGTAGCCTTTCGATCAAGTTGTAGGACAACTATTGACTTGAGGGGTAGAGATGTCAAGCGTTCCACGAACGATTGAATGGCGTAACGGCGCGGTGGTACTGCTCGACCAAACGTTGCTCCCCACTCAAGTTGAGACCATCGAGATCACCACAGTCTCGGTCTTGGTCGATGCCATTCAACGTCTCGCCGTTCGCGGCGCTCCCGCCCTCGGAGTCGCCGGCGCACTCGGCGTTGTCCTCGCGGTGGATCAAGGTATCCGTGAAAGTTGGAGCCCTGCTCAACTCGATGATGCGATCGACCAAGTACGCAATGCGCGACCGACCGCCGTCAACCTTGCCTGGGCCGTCGACAAAGTTCGCCCGCTCGTGCCACAAGGACGCGATGTGGTTTTTGCGGCTGCCCAACAGATCGCCGCCGAAGACGAAGCTGCAAATCATGCGATGGGCAAACTTGGAGCCGACTGGTGGTTAAAAAACGTGGGCGATCGGCCACTGAGATTGTTGACTCATTGCAACACCGGCTCGCTCGCAACCACTGCGTGGGGCACCGCACTTGGAGTGATCCGCGAGCTCGCTTCTCGAGGTCGCATCGAAATTGTCTTTGCTGATGAGACGAGGCCACTCTTGCAAGGCGCTCGCCTTACCGCTTGGGAGTTAGATCAAGAGGGCATCCCCTACAAAGTGCTTCCCGATGGCGCAGCGGCCATGGCGATCATGACCGGTGAAATCGACGGTGCACTCATCGGCGCAGATCGCATCGTGAGTAACGGCGATAGTGCAAATAAAATTGGTTCACTCGGTGTGGCCCTTGCGTGCAACGCCGCGGGTATTCCATTCATGGTTGTCGCCCCAGAATCAACCGTTGATCGCTCCATGAAGACGGGCAGAGAAATTCATATCGAATTTCGAAACGACGCCGAAGTCTGCAACTTCGCTGGGGTACGCACTACCCCCATTGGTGCCACTTCGTACAATCCCGCATTCGACGTGACTCCGGCACGCTATATCGCCGCCGTGGTCACAGAAAAGCGAGTTTACGAAATTGCCAAGGGCGAAGATCTCAACACTGGGAGCGCCTCATGAGCATCCCCCTTCCGCTTCAAGAACTTGTTACTCGCTCACAGGCAATCGGTGCCGATCAGTCGCTCGTGGTCTTCGGTGGCGGAAATACCTCGAGCAAGGGTGATCTCACCGATCATTTGGGTCGTACGCGCGGAGTGCTCTGGGTCAAGGGATCCGGTGCGGATATGCAATACGCCGTTGCTCGGGACTACCCAGCACTCTACTTAGAAGAACTCCTCGCGCTGCGCCAATTCAATGATTTAGACGATGAAACAATGACCGACTATGTCACGCGCGCCCTCGTTGATCCCACGTCACGTCGCCCATCTATTGAAACCTTGCTCCACGCATTCTTACCAGCGAAGCACATCGATCACGTGCACTCCGATGCGATCTGCGCACTCACGAATCACCCAGATGGTCCCCGAGCCGTACGAGAAGCCCTCGGTGAAGGGTATGCATACGTTGATTGGATGCGCCCCGGATTCTCGCTCTCAAAGATTGTCGGCGAACTCGGAAATGCCGAAGGCGTCATCTTGGCTAATCACGGGCTCGTGGTCTGGGATGAATCCAGCAACGTCTGCTTGCAGAAGACGCATGATGCGGTAGCCCTGGCTGACAAATATTTGGATTCGCTCAATACTCGTCCTAAAGCTAACTTCAACCACGCCGATATGCCACTTGCCGAGTACACCAACTTGCTCTTGGCGTTGCGCGGATCACTTGGAAAGAAGCAGATACTTCGTACAGATTCACGACTAAAAGAAGTGGCCTCACGCTCTGATGCCGCAGAAATCGTTGCCGCGGGGGTTTCTAGCGCTGACCACATGTTGCGCATCCGCCCCAAGTCCGCACTCGTTGACGTAACAGAACCCGCAAAAACTATTGAGAATTACCGTACTGAATACGCGGCTTATTTTGAACGCAATAAGTCACATCTCCCCGAAGGCTATGTCAGCCACGGAAATGATCCGAAAGTAATGCTCGTACCCGGAGTAGGCGCGATTACTGCAGGTGCCACTCGTAGCGAAGGCTCCATGTTGGCCGATATCGCTCTCCACACTCATAGCGTGGCAGCACGCGTCATCGACGCATTCGGCGCCGCTTCGACAATCCCTGAATCAGAAATTTTCCGCTTCGATTACTGGCCCATGGAACTGTACAAATTACAATCCCGCCCAGCGCCTGCAAAATTTGCTGGCCATATTTTCATTGTGACAGGAGCCGGTAGCGGCATTGGGCGAGGGATCGCACTCGAATTAGGTCGCCTTGGCGCAAGCGTCACGTTGGCAGATGTTGATCAAAAAGGTATTGATGAAGTAGTTGCAGAGTTCGCCGCAATGAAGTCGCCTGAGCCATTGACAATTCTCGGTGATCAAGCCGATGAAGCCACGGTGCGACAAACCGTACAAGAGACCATTGCACATTTCGGTGGGCTTGATGGCGTCGTGATCAATGCAGGAATTGGCGTCTCCGATTCGCTCGAGGAATTAACTGCCGAGAAGTGGCGGCGCGGCTTGGATATTAACCTCACTAGCGCGTTCCTTATGACAAAGGAATCCCTCGGTGCGCTGCGGAGACAAGGAATGGGCGGCGCAATCGTTTACATCGCGAGTAAGAATGCTTTTGCACCAGGCGCAGGTTTCGGAGGCTACTCCGTCACCAAGGCAGGAATGTTACAACTCATGCGCATCACCGCACTAGAAGGCGGAAGTGCGGGCATCAGAGCCAACGCAATCAATCCCGATGCGGTCTTTGACCACAGCAAACTCTGGGAGGGCGGAATACGTGAGCAACGTGCGGCCGCACACGGCGTCGCTCCTGAGGATCTCGAGGACTTCTACGCCTCTCGTAACCTTCTCAAAGCCAGAGTGCGAAGTATCGATGTCGCGCAAACCGTCTCCTTCCTGCTCTCCGATGAGTCATCACGTACGACAGGTACTGTGATTGCTGTCGATGGCGGCGTCTCTGCTGCCTTCCCCCGATAAGAGGATGAATATGACTCTCACTGCCGAAAAAGAGATTGCACGAATCGCAGCTGGCATTAGGCGCCGCGTACTGGCGCACACCCTCTCGCAAAACGGCGGGTATATGAGCCAAGCCTGTTCGGCGGCCGAACTACTCTCCTGCCTTTATGGCGGGATGCTTGATTTGGCGCCGCTCTACTCCCCTATCGCGCCACCGATGTTCTCCGGAGTTCCTCGTGTAGGAAGCGACGATTACCTCACAGGTGCCGAGTTCCACGGCCGTAGAGATCCCAAACGTGATCGCCTCATCATCAGTCCCGCGCACTACGCCCTCGTGGTCTACGCGGCATTAATTGAAACAGGACGCCTACGCGAAGATGCTCTTGACGATTTCAATAAGGATGGCTCCACCGTAGAGATGATTGGTGCTGAGCACTCTCCTGGTTTTGAAACCACCACCGGATCACTTGCGCAGGCAATTTCACAGGCAGGCGGAATTGCACTCGCTCGCAAGATTCGTAAAGAGAGTGGAAAAGTGTGGGTCTTCATGAGTGATGGTGAATTCCAAGAGGGACAAACCTGGGAAGCGCTCCAAGCAGCGAGCTTTCACAAACTCTCAAATCTTCGAATCATCGTAGACGTCAACCGCGCACAGTGTGATGGGCCAATGGATTCCGTGATGACTATTGAACCCCTTGCGCAACGCGTTACCTCCTTTGGCTGGAAGACCACAGTTGTTCAAGGGCACGACACCACCGCGATCCTAGAAGCGGGCAGAAAGAACACTCGCGCACCGCACGCCATCCTCTGCTACACCGATCCGACTCGTGGCCTGCCGATCTTGGCCGACCGCGCACCGGTGCTCCACTACTTGCGTTTTACTAGCGCCGGAGAGAAAGCACGTTACGAAAAGGCTTACCAGGAGATGGTCCGATGAGCTACGAAATTGTCGCACGACCCCACCAACAGAACTTCATCAACTGGGCGAAAGATAAGCCGAATGTCTTAGTGCTCTCGGCAGACCTCACCAACTCCTGCGAAGTGGGTAAATGGCGAGACACCTATCCAGATCGGTTCTTCTCTATGGGCATGGCCGAGCAGAACATGCTTGGTTATGCCGCCGGTCTCGCGCGCGAAGGATTCGAGCCATGGCTACATACCTTTTCCGTCTTCCTGTATCGACGCCCACTCGATCAACTACAGATGTCGATCGCCTACCCGGCATTGAAAGTGCGTCTCGTAGGTTTCCTTCCCGGGATCATGACTCCCGGCGGCGTGACTCACCAAGCGATTGAAGATATTGCAATCTTGCGCGCGATTCCGAATATGACGATCCTAGAAACCGGTGATGCCACCGAGGTCGAGTCCGTACTTGATGTCGCACACGCTATTAATGGTCCTGTTTACATCAGAATGCTCCGCGGTGAAGTCTCGCGCATCTTCCCTAAAGGTGAGCCTTTCAAATTTAACACGGCCCGCATTCTCTCCAGCGGGGATGACCTGACGCTTCTCACCTCGGGTGTGATGACCGAGGAAGCACTTCGGGCTACCACTCTGCTCAAAGAGAAGGGTGTGGGAATTACCCACCTTCACATCTCCACTTTGAAGCCATTTACCGACCCTGCGGTGATTAAGGCGCTCAAGAAGTCCAAACGCGGAATTATCACGATGGAAAACCACACCATCGTCGGCGGACTTGGTAGCGCCGTCGCCGAAGTGATGGCCGAAAACGCTATCGGTGTTCCACTTCGCCGCATTGGACTCAAGGATACGTACGCTCATGGTGCTTCACAGAAGTACCTCATGTCCGAATACGGTATCGATGCGAAATCGCTAGTGACGACCGTGGAAGAACTCCTTGGCGAGAGTTTCGATATTGCCGAAGAGGATTTGCAAGAGCAACGAGCAGTCAGCGTCCACAGCAGCGCAAAGGTTGAAGCTCTGTGATGACAGATCGCATCTGTGTCACCTATCGCATCACTGGAAATGAACCGGCAGCAGTCGCTGAGGCGATCCGTGTTGAGCAAACTATCGAATTCCCCAGTGACCTAGCTCCCGACTGGATTCAGCGGGATGTCGTAGGTCGCGTGGAATCAATTTCAGGTGATCAAGTCTGTATCTCCTACGACCCACGCGTTGCTGGCGGAGAACTCACCCAGTTACTCAATGTGCTCTGGGGAAATGTCTCCCTCTTTCCTGGGGTGCGCCTGATCGATCTTGCGCTCCCTGAGAGCATCACACGACTCTTTAAGGGCCCCCGTTTTGGTATCGCAGGTTTGCGCAAGCATTTTGATGCCCCCACACGACCTCTGATCACCACTGCACTGAAGCCGATGGGGACCTCGTCTTCTGAACTGGCCGAGAGTGCGCGCACATTGGCGCTGGCCGGCTTCGACATCATCAAGGATGACCACAGCTTGGCCAATCAACCTTGGTCGACCTGGCGTGAACGCGTGGAGCTAGTCGCCAAGGCAGTGGCCGAGGCTAATACAAGCACGGGCGGAAAGAGCGCCTATGCTCCCAGCCTCAACCTGCCAGCCGATCAGGTACTTGATGCTGCTAAGAGCGCTGCAGAACTTGGCGCTGGGGCACTTCTCATCCTCCCTGGAATCACTGGCTTCGACAGTATGCGAGTAATCGCAGCAGAGAGCGAACTGCCAATCATGGCTCACCCTTCGATGTTGGGTTCGCACACCATCTCCCCCAACGAAGGAATTGCGCACGGAATTCTCTTCTCGACGTTGATGCGCCTCGCTGGTGCCGATATCACCATCTTCCCGAACTTCGGCGGCCGCTTCTCATTCTCTCAAACCGAGTGTTTGGAGATTCGCGATGCTGCGATCGCACCGCTGGGAGAGATTGCACCGGCATGGATATCCCCCGGTGGCGGCATGAGTATTGATCGCATCCCAGAGATGATTGATTTCTACGGGAAAGATACTGCGCTCCTTATCGGTGGTGCATTACACCGAGGCTCGCTCCGCGAGAACGCCCAAAAAATGGCAGAAGTGGTGAGCAGGTACTAAGCAAGGTTCTAGAGCCAGCCCGATTTCTTAAACTTACGCACTAAAAAGAGAGTGAAAATTCCAAGGCCCGCCAGCACGGCGGGGTAGGAGTAAGTCCAACGCAATTCCGGCATGTGATCGAAGTTCATTCCATAGATACCGGCAATCATGGTAGGTGCCACTCCCAAAGCCACCCATGCCGTTATCTTGCGCATGTCTTCATTCTGACGGACTTGCACTTGTGCAAGATCCGCGCTGAGCACGCTACTGAGAAGCGCATCAAGCCCAGCGGCCAGATCAGAAGCTCTCGCTAGATGATCACTTGTATCTCTAAAGAACGGGCGTATCTTTTCAGGGATCTTCAAAGTGAGATCCGATGAAAGTCGATCGAGCGGAATCGCAAGCGGATCAACAGAATGCCGAAACTCGATCACTTCTCGCTTTAGTAAGTAAATCTCTTGAGACCAGGATTTACGATTAGTTCCGAAGACCTCACTCTCGAGAATTCCTACATCTTCAGCTAATTGCATGCCGATTTCTACATACGTATCGATGACACGATCAATGACCGCGTGCAGTACAGCGAAGGGACCTTCTGCGAGGTGCGCTGGCCGTTGTTCGAGATCTTGACGGACCGTCGCTAGCGGCGCACCCTCACCATGTCGAACAATGACAACAAATGCATCTCCAATGAAACACATCAACTCGCCGGTAGAGATTTGGCTTGTGGATTCCTCATAGAAGACAGTTCTGAGCACCACAAAAGTGATCGGGCCGTAATTCTCAATTTTTGGTCGCTGATGTGCATGCACAGCGTCTTCGACAGCAAGGGGGTGCAAATCAAACTCCGCCGCTACTTCATCAAATTCGATGGACCCAGGCGAAGCAAATCCCGCCCAGACAAATCCGCCTTCTGCGCGGGCAAGTGAGACCAAATCGGAGAAGTCCGTGGGACCTTCCTGGCGCTTTCCATCGCGATACCAGGCGCAATTAATTAACACCGAACTCCTGACCGAACTGGGCTTGAAAAAATGACGGTAGGAGTAACTTACGCCTACTTCTTCTTGAAGCCCGCCGGACAGACCGGCTTAGCCGCCGTGACCTTCTTCGTGGTCTTTCCCTTCACACACGTGATGGTGATGGTCTTAGCCGCAGCTGGTTTGGCTGGGGTAGCTGCAGGTGTCGCCGGTGCAGGAGCGGGCGCTGGGGCGGTGATCGTCTCTTTAGCTTTCAATTTGATGGAGAGTTTTGCTTGGCTAAAAGTGAAGCCCTGCGCCGTAAATTTGAAGTACTGATCATCGAGTGACATTTCTGCACTGATAACTTTTTTCTCGCCCGCCTTCTCAATAGTCACCGTGACGGCATCCTTCGCTGGAATTTCTCCTGCCTTAAGATCCCACACACAGCGCGCATAATCAGTAGCAACTAAAAGGTCATATCGGCCCAAAAATTCGGTCTTTCCATCTGGCTTGTAATGCGGGCTCGAGATGGAGTAATCGAGAGTGCCAGTGGTCTTGTCGTAATTGGGCAGTGCGCTCTTGTACACCATGGCATTCGATGAAACGAAACCTTGGAAATTGCTCGAATCACAACTCACGCCGTCAGCTCGTCCCTTTGGCTGCAAATCAACGCGCCAGAGAGATTTGAGCGAATCTGCAATATCGAATGTAGGCGTCGTCGAGGCGGATGCCTCCTTCTCGGCCGAAACGATCGAATTAAAGATTGAAATGCTCGTCTTGTCGGGAGGCAGCGGATATGTGGCATCCCCCGCAGCGCTCCACGGTGCGCGCGCATCACCAAAAGCAGTGGCAACGGTATCCCACTTCGCTTTTTCAGTTGGCTTAGCCGAAGAGTAGGTGCGGTCAATTGTTTGCACGTCCATAGATGTGCCTTCGAGGGTGACCACCGTGCGCTTCTCAGTGTCGGTTGGCGCAGTAAAGGTGATGGATGGGTCAACAACACGGCCAGTCATCCAACCTTGTGGTCGGGCAAGCAATTTAAGCGAGACCTTAAAGCGAGCAGCCTCTGCTAAGTCGCCGATTTTGTAGCAGACAGAATCAACATCAGCGCCATTTGCGGTAATGCACTCTTTATCGTCTGCCGGGTCTAATCCCGCAACTTGATAGACAGGAAGAATGACGAGAGAAATATCGGGATCCGCTGCGACGCCAGCAGAGATGCGAGTGCTGATATGTGCAGTAACTGCGAATTCACTTCCTTTGGAATGTGTGAGGCCGGCAAAAGTGAATACTTGAGGCAAGGTAGGTTTGTTGACATGCAAAGCTTCATTTCTCACGAATGCATAATCAGCCCACTCGCTTCCGCGAATCTTTGAATATTTTCCCGCTACCAGAGTGCCATCCGACTTTTTCCAAGTTACGCCATCGATGCAATCGAGCGTCTTCTCACTCTCACAGAGTGGTAAGTAGTTATTGACTAGAAGGGTCGAACTCTTTGGATCACACGCCGGATCACTAAAACCCATGACACAGCCGGTGAATTGTTCTGCTGCACCGACAGTTTTAGAGGAATACACAACCGTTCCGGGCAAGGCGTCTTTATCTGCGCGCCAATTGACGCCACGTGTTTGAGCATCCGCTGCGTGAGCGCTGGGCAGGATAGGAAGTGCGACAGTGGCACCAAGTGCCAGTACAACGATGGTTCGAATGCCCTTACGCAGCATCGATAGCTCCCGTCTGATATGCGAGCGGCGCACTCTTCGCAGAGATCACGCCGGTCTTCGAAACAGCAACAGTTTTCCCTGAAGCATCCTTGAAAGTCTTCGTCTTTGGATCAATGAAAATGGCCTTATTACCCGCGGCAAGGACTGGATTCCCAGCTGTATCAACGAGTTGTCCGTTGAGAGCCACGGTGACCGCCTTGCCGTCTGTGCTCTTGATGACTGACTTTCCAGCCTTGAGAACTGTGGCAACTTCGGCCGCACCGAGTGTGATCTGCTTGTTATCTGCACCAAGGATGGGGCGACCTGAAGAATCAGTCACTCCTCCATTGGCAGTGACGCGAATGGGCTTTCCGTTCTTGTCGAGAAGTGCTGCGCCATTGGCTGCGATTGGCACCCCGGCCGCACTGAGAATGACGGGTCGACCATCGGGACCCAAGACAGCATTTCCACCTTCGTCAGCCAAAGTGCCGCTATTAGCAAAAGTGATCGTTTGACCGAAAGCAGTTTTAATACTCTCGTTCTTCGCAGTCAAAGCTTGTGTGCCAGCAGCTCCTACGTAGATGGGTTGACCATTCTTGAGAATCGCCTTTCCACCTTCAGCCACCATGGGTTGCACTACGACAGGCTCGCCGTTTGGTCCGGTAGCGATAGCACCAGTTGCATCCGAGAGCGGCTGTGCAAGCACCGGAGAGCCGTAGGAATTCAAAATAATATTTCCTTTGACGTCGAGCACCGGCGGCGCGTAGACCACCTTGCCGTTAGGTGCAGTTAACGCCTTGCCGCTGCCATTGAGAAGCGGAGTCGCAGTCACCGCCCGACCAGAAGAATCTGTGACCGCTTCTTGTCCCGCAAATGTCATCAGGCGCGTGTACAAGACCGCGCCGTCGGGGCCGGTTACTGGACGCCCACTTGGATCAAGAGTCGGGGTGGTGATCACGGGACTGCCGCTCTTATCAACAAAAACCGTATTTCCTGATTTAACCGCCGGCTTCGTAGTCAATTCTTTGCCGTTTGAATCAGTGAGCGCTTTGTTATCAGAACCGAGAACATTGAAGATCAACACGGGTGCCGCAGGCTTACCATTCTTCGCTGGAGGTGCGGTGAATTGCGAGGCAACTCTGCCGTCATCGCCACCTTGCGGTGCCCCTGGTGCGCCACCTGCCGACGGGGCTGGGGCGCTCGGTCCGTACCGAGCTGTTTGCGCCTGCACCACAGTATTTGCAGAGACCGTTACCGCGCCACTAGCGATACATGAAGGCGGTACGGGGGTCACGCGGCATGGATCAATTGATGTAACTATCGGCCCCGAATTCTTGTTCGACGGTATGTTTGCGCCGCCGTCATACCCCTTGGGCATACATACGCCGGTACTAGTTGCCACGTATCCATCGAGACAACTTCCGCCTAGAGAAGCGCCTGCAGCTGTAGCCACCACCGGGGCGATACACGATCCCGTAGATGACTTTACCCAACCGTTACTGCAGGCTCCTCCGCTACTTCCGGCAACGGCTGTGGTGTTAGTGGAAGTCTTCGCACAAGAGGCATTAGTTTGATTGGCACCGCTCGTGCAATCGACAAAACCTGATGTGTTTGTTGAGTTACTCAGTTGTGTGAGAGGGACGCAAAAACCCGTCGAGTTGGGTGCATAGCCGGCGGCACACGTGTTCCCAGTAGCTGAAGCAACCGCAGAACCTACAGCTCCACCCACGGTAGAACATTCGATAGCCGTAACCTTCAGCGATCCATCCGCGCATCGAATTGTTGCACTGGATGCCGTTGTTGCTTTACAACCTTGGATTCCTTGATCGTAGAAGAACCCTGCCGGACACGATGCCACTGCAGCATTAATGGAAGCCACGCACTTCGAGTAATCAGCACTCGCTTTACACGGATCGACAGAACCCGTTGATGCGGAGCCAGTTGAGCTACCAGAAGTGCCGGTATTCCCACTTCCTGCTGCGACTACCGGCGCAATGCACGAGGTGCCCGTCCAGGTCCAACCGGCGTTCGCACACTTCTGCTTCTGTTCGTCAGCAGTTCCCATCGTCGAACCCGCCGGCACACCACCGGCGCTCCCAGTACAGCCGGTGATCACCATCGTTATGCCGTCGTTGCAGTAAATAGATGTCCCGGAACTTCCCGAAGTTCCACTCGACATTCCACCCGTAGCACCGCTAGAAGTGGCGCTGGAAGAGGTTGCTCCACCAGGGCATTCGATCGCGGTATTTCTATACGAACCATCCGCACACTTGATGGTCAGGGCGTTTCCACCACTGCCAGTTGATCCACCCACCGAGGTCGTAGGGCATCCTTGCGAGACTAAAGTGATTTTGTCCGCACAGAGCGCGGTCGTGGGATTCGTATAAGTACCTGTACCAGTGTTCCCCGATGTTGTGGGACAGGTAAATGGAGTTCCATGCACGCTGCCATCCGGACAAGTGATGGTCGCGCCCGAACCAGCACCGCTTCCTGTATTTGTGGTGGGACAGACGAAGCCCGTTGGATGCGAGGTGCCGTCAGGGCAGGTAACGCTCGTCGTTGTTGGTGTGTATGTTGAAGGCACGCATGCACTTCCGCTCCACATCAAATTTGCGCCACAACCGGCTGCTGGGGGCTGCGGCGTGGAAGGAGCAGCGGGACAAGCGGAGGTGACCGGAACAGAGGTGCCGTTCCAACATGACATCATCGCGGGAGTAGATGCGCCACCGCCCGTTCCAGAATTCTGCGCACAAAATTGTTGGCCAGTGCCATCGGTCTCAACGTGGTGGCTGGCATCGCAAGTAAGTGCTGATGCGGGCGAAGCAGTGATCACGGCAGGCACGACTACTACCATGGTCAGCCCAAAGATAATCGCGGCTAGAGCGGCAATCCGGCGCATGGTTCACCCGCCTTAAATAGTGATTTGTCCCGACTTATTCACAGCAATATAACCCCGGTATACAAATTCGTCACTACACGCACCGTTGGAACCGGGTTTCCCCAGGAAATTCCTCATTTGTGACCTTACTTGCCTGCTCAGAGGCGCCTTAGCCGCCGCTCACAGGAAGGAATTGAACCGCGCTCCCGGGGAGCGCCAGCCCTAACACTTTCGCCGTGGGCAGGATGCGCCACCTGAAGGTCTTCTTTCCGGTGGTTGAAACCTCGTACTTTGCACTGTACGAATAGGGGAACTTCGCGGTGGAGCACTTGCCCTTAATCGCTGTTGAGGATGCCACTTTGACCCAGCTCTTTCCGCGCAACTCCTCAAGGAGGCCCGTGCTCGCCACCTGCCAGCATCTCGACTCCGGCCCGTTCCATGTGCTGCCCACAAAACATGTGGTGGTATCACAAGAATTCACTACGTGAATAATTTGATAGGAGCACTTCCCCGGCCCACTTGCATTGATGGGTTCAATGCACGTGAAGTAGAAACCATCTTTCAACAGTGAAACGTCTAGGGAAGTTTGAGTGACTGGCAATGCCCGATCAAGCACGACCTGATTAGTAGTGCACTTATTCTCCGGGCAACTCCAAATACGTACCCGCTGAGATGTGAGCACCGAATCGGCTACGGCCGTCCCCAGCGACCACTTCAGCAGCCGACGGACCGGAACTTTCTGACTTGGTATCCCTTGAACCACACCCTCGGTCGGCACGGGAAGAACTGTGAAGCTCCAAGCAATGTCTGCTACTCCACCTTGTTTGATTCTCACTTTATAGTTTCCACGCAGAAGTGGATCTCGCGGAATAATGATGACTAAATTATCGCCAGAGAAAGCTTTTGCTCCGCTTGGGCCCATCACCGAGTCAGTTGATTTGAAGGTGTACTGAGTCTGCACACAGAGCTCATCCCCCGATAAGGACTTTCCATTCGCATCAATTACTTCGGCAGTGACATCTTTAGTTGGGTCCTTAAGTAACGACGCAAATATAGGCAGACCGATATAACTGCGAATATCTCCTGCGCATCCTTCGCGTGGATCAGGCGACTCACTTTCAAATCGAGAGAGTCGAACCGTAGATCCATCCCCCGGGAAGAGAATATTCTTCGTGCGCGTAGCAGAGGGACTCAAACCGGCGATGACATTAAGTCCCCAATAGGTTCGATCATTCTCTGCAGTAGCCATGGCGAGCGCACTGTTCTTTAAGGTCTCACGAAGTATTCCCACTGCATGAAAAGGTGCTGTCATCCAACCATCGATCGCGCCGGCCTCATTTTCGTCCACGCTTCCTTCGGAAATAATGTTGCTCGCCTTACCCGCGGCCTCTCCCTCGGGCGAGTAGTACGGACTGGCCGGGTTCTCAGTATGCGGACTCGCGTAGACTCCGCCGCGGAGCACTTTGTCCGTCTTAATTAAGTAGTTCAAGTGGGTCGCGATCGCCTTCGTTAGCGTGTTATCCGAGGTAACTGCCTTGACCCCTGAAGCGGCTCGGTAATAATTCATGGTTTCTAACCACCCCGCCGTGAGAGGCGGAAGGGCACCTTCCGCACGAGCTGGCGCCATGCTTGAAAGAGGCAGGAAAAGGGGAAAGATCGTAGCCACGGTGAGGGCGCCGGAGAGGATACGAAATCGCATTCCATCACTTTAGGCGCCCCCTGCCGGCCTCGCCCCAAAAATTAGGCGCGTCTTTGGCGCGCAGACATAGACAGTTCACCGGAATTTCGACAGGGTAGGGGGAGAATTCGACCCCGAGTGAATTCCGCCCCCTTCGGGCCCTACCTAAGAAAGAGGTTTCTTTCGTGTCCAAGAAACTCAAGCTTGTCGCTGGTGTCGCCAGCTTCGGGCTCATCAGTTCGATTGCGCTCTCCCTTCCTGCGAACGCAGCATCGGCTCCCAAGGTGAAGCCATGGAAAATAGCCACCTCTGTTGCTGAAGGCGGCGGACTTGATGCCCTCGTAAAGGCTGCGCAAAAAGAAGGCGAATTGAACCTGATCGCCACCCCTCGCGATTGGGCAGATTACGGCGATGCCATCGATACGTTCTCGAAGGCTTTCCACATCAAGATCAATAGCGATAATCCAGATGGCTCATCTGCAGAAGAAATCGTAGCGATCAAAACCACCAAGAACTTAGCCAAGATGCCAGACGTCGTCGACATCGGTTTCTCCGTACTCGACGATGCTGCGGGCTTGCTTGCTCCTTACAAGGTGCGCAACTGGGCCGACATCCCCAACGCAGTCAAGGATCCAGATGGTCAGTGGTACGGCGCATACGCTGGCAAACTCGCCCTCTGGTACGACTCTTCGGTCACACCGGCACCTACCTCGCTGAAGGATCTTTCAAATCCTGCCTATAAGGGTATGGTCGCTCTCCCCGGAGATCCCACAGCTGCGCAACAAGCGCTGATGTCGGTCATCGCTACCTCCATCGCCAACGGTGGCTCTGTAGCAAATGTGCAAAAGGGCGTGGACTTCTTCAAGACCCTCAAGTCGAACGGTAACTTTGTCGCTGTAAAGGGCAATGCTGCCAACTTCGTCGCCGGATCTTTCAAGATCAGCATTGGCTGGGATTACAACGCCATCGGCTACATCAACGAGGCCAAGAAGGTCAATAAGACAGTCAAGTACGTCTACCCATCAGATGCCAACGTACAAGGCACTCCCTACGCCTTGGCAGTGAACAAGACTGCTCCACACCCAGCGGCAGCTCGCCTCTGGGAGGAGTACATGTTCTCTCAAGTGAACGGTGTACTCGCTGCAGGTGTCGGCGCTAACGACTGGAAGACCCTTTCGGGAACGAAGTTGATGGCAAAGATCATGGGTGGACAGAACACGTACATCCTTGGTGGGGCTCACCCCACCACTGAGCCAGCCATGATCACAAAGGGCACCGCAGTAGCTTCTCCAGCCGGCATTGCAATTCCCGCTAACTGGCCGAAGATGGTTGTCCCTTCAGTTGATTACCAGAACGCCGCTTCAGAGGTTCTCAAGCAAGCCTGGCCAAACCTCTAAGAGATAGCGACAACTGATCAACGCAATGAGTAACTCAGCAATGAACGGAACCGCCACCAGCTCTGCTGGTGGCGGTTCCGCCATTCCTTCTCGACGAAAAAAAATCAAATCGCGTCGGCGCGCATCATTCCTTCCGCTCCTTCCTTTCTTCGCCTTCATTGCATACTTCTTGGTTTTTCCGCTCTACGAAGTTTGTAAGGACGCTTTCGTCGATAACGATGGTAATTTCACGTGGCAAAATTTCGAACTTTCATTTAAAGGTGTCTACGCTCAAAGCTTCGGCGTTTCGATGCGTCTCTCTTTTATCTCCGCACTTATTGGCGCAATTGCAGGTGCCGGACTCGCGTCAGCCATCGTGCGCTTCGGTAAGAAATCTCGCAAGGTTGTGCTGGCGACTTCATCAGTCCTAGCCAACACAGGCGGTGTACCGCTTGCATTTATGTTCATCGCCGCTTTCGGACCTGAGGGACTCGTCCCGCGCGCGCTAAAAGCCATTGGCTTTGACATGTACTCAGGAAGTTTCACGCTCTTCTCGGTTTCCGGATTGGTATTGGTCTACACCTTCTTCCAGATTCCGCTGATGGTTCTAGTCTTCACGCCGGCGCTTGAGAATATGCGTCAAGAGTGGCGCCAAGCGAGCGATTCCCTCGGCGGAAATGGCTGGCACTACCTACGTTACATCGCGATTCCAGTCCTCTTTCCACCATTCTTTGCAACGCTTCTCTTGCTCTTTGCAAACGCTTTCTCGGCTTACGCCACTGCCAGGGCAATGATCGCCGGCACAATCGCCCTAGTACCGATTCTTATCGGTAACCTCGTTGATGGAAACGTCATGTCGCAGCAGCAACATCTCGGGCACGCACTCGCCCTTTGTATGATTGGATTTTCGATCATTGTGATGGGCCTCTATGTAATCACGCTTCGCGCAACTCAGAGGCGTCAATGAAAGCGAAGTTGCATCTCACTCACTACATCTGGCTCATCGTCGGAGCTATTTTCTTTCTCTTTCCCATCATCGCTGCGTCAGAATTCTCATTTAGGCAACCAGGCACCCACAAGCACGATCTCACAAACTATCGCTGGTTCTTCGCCGAACCTGGGTTCACCGAAAATCTCTGGACTTCATTTCGCCTAGCCCTACTCACCGCCATACTCGTATTGCTCCTCATGGTGCCTACGGTGGTCTACACCCATCTGGGTGGCAAAGCGTGGAAGCGAGTGATCGAATTCCTCTGCCTCGTGCCTCTCGTCGTACCAGTAGTTTCCTACGCCATTGGAGCGGTCACCGCCATGCCTACTCCAATGCAATCAGCCATTTACGGCATGGGTTGGTGGCTCGATAACCTCCCCGTTGGATTGGCCTTCCTCTACGTGGTGGTGTCGCTCCCTTATACCTACCGTTCTCTCGACGTGGGCCTCTCATCGGTGCCACTCGAGACTCTTGTAGAAGCCTCTCGATCGATCGGTGCCTCTTTTGGTCAAACTCTGCGACTGGTCATCATGCCGAGCATTCGTAGCGCAGTAAACGGTGCAATTTTTATGGCCATGGCGCTCTCTTTAGGCGAATTTACTCTTGCCACCCTGATGCACTTCGATACATTCCCCACTTGGATTAGTGATGTCGCACAAGACAATGTGCTCGGCGCCATTTCGCTCTCGGTCTTCTCACTAGTCGGCGCACTCATCATCGTCCTGGTTGTTTCAATCGTTCCAAACTTAAAGAGAAATCCTGGCCCTGAGGAGCAAGAGTAATGTCAACACAAGCCGTAGCCGTTCACATTGAGAATCTGCACAAGCGCTTCGGATCGGTGGTTGCGCTCGATGATTTTTCACTCGACATTGCGCCAGCAGAGCTTGTAGCGCTACTGGGACCTTCAGGATGCGGAAAGACCACCGCACTGAGAAAAGTTGCGGG